>WNES01000264.1_pt1 | contig 27727 bp, 29 predicted proteins | sample 5399931 | NCBI WGS metagenome assembly WNES01 (sample SAMN13153332, study PRJNA577476) | soil metagenome | isolation source: 20 cm grassland meadow soil 2 days after 3rd rain plot 5 | place: USA:California | collected 2015-11-11
AACTCCGCGAGCAGGGCCTCGCAGCGCTTGAAATACTCCCGCCCCGCGTCGCTCAACGTGACGCGGCGGGTGGTCCGCTGCAGCAGGCGCACCCCGAGGCGAGTCTCGAGCGCCGCGACCGCGCGGCTCACGCCCGAGACGTGCCGCCCGAGCTGCCGCGCGGCCTGCGCGAAGCTCTGGCGGCGCGCGACCTCGACGAAGGCACTCAGCTGCTCGAGACGGTCCACGAGTTTATTGCAATTCTGTCAATAGTCATTTGCATTTTATCCGGTTTATCGCATCCAGTGCGATGCGTACGCTGAGGCAATGAGCCTGCAATCGCAGCCGCAGCCCCAGGGCCCGGCCACGCCGGCCGCCGCTACCCTCGCGCGCTCGCGCGTGCCGGCGGGACTGCTCGGTGTCACGTTCGTGATTCTGTGGAGCACCGGCTTTCCGGCGGCCAGAATCGCGCTCGATCACAGCGCACCGTTCACGCTGCTCGTGCTGCGTTTCGGCGGGGCGGGGCTGATCTTGGCCGTACTCACGCAACTGAGCGCAGCGGCGTGGCCCGCCGCGCGCACGGCACTGCACAGCGCCGTGGTGGGCGCCCTGTCGCTCGCCGTGCAGTTGGGCGCCTTGTATCTGGCGGCGGACCGCGGCGTGAATGTCGGTCTCATCGCGCTCGTCATCGGCACGATGCCGATCGTCACGGCGCTCCTCGGGCTGGCTTTCTTCGGTGAGGCGGTCCGTCCGCTGCAATGGCTCGGGTTCGGGCTCGGGTTCACGGGAGTCGCGCTCGCGGTCGGCGAGCGCATCGGTCCGGGCCATGGCGCCGGCCCCGGCGCCTACCTCGCGGTGCTCGTCGGCCTGCTCGCCATCAGCGCCGGCACCCTGTACCAGAAGCGTCACGGCTCGGACGTGGACCCGCGCAGCGCTCTGGCGCTGCAGCACCTGGCGGCCGCTCTTCTGCTGCTGCCGTTCGCCGTCCACGAGGGTTTCCGCAGCGACCTCTCCGCGGCTTTCTTCGGGACTCTGGGCTGGGCGATCGGCGTCAATTCGCTCGGCGCGTTTGCACTGTTCTTCGTGCTGCTGCGGCGGGGTGCGGTGAACCAGGTGGCGGCGCTGTTCTTCCTGATGCCGCCGGTGACGGCCTTGATCGATTACCTTGTCCTCGGCGATGCACTGACGCTTTACAAGATGGCAGGTCTGGCGCTCGCCGCGCTGGGCGTCTGGCTCGCCACGCGACCGCACCCGGGCGCGCGACCCCACACGGCCGGGCAACTGCAGCCACCCGTGGTGCCCGCGCGACGCACGGCCGAACCTCAGCGCGCCGCCTCCGGCAGCTCCCCGCTCGTGCCGAGCGCCCTGCGAATGAAGAAGCGCCGCAGCTCCTGACTCCGATTGACCCAGGCGAGCCCGTGCTGCGCCACGCGCGCCACGGGACCTGCGCCGTGGGCCAGCCAGCGGTCGAAGGCGTCGATGGCCGTGCTCATGAGCGCAACCTCGCTGCGTCGCCAGCGCTCGTAGGCGCGCAGGACTCCGCGGGCGCCGGGATCCTCGCGCGCGGCGCTTGCCGCCCGCACCAGCTGCGCCAGCGCCGCGGCGTCCGCCAGGCCGAGATTCACGCCCTGTCCGGCGAGCGGGTGCACCACATGCGCGGCATCTCCGACCAGCGCCACGCGCTGCACGACGTAGTGCTGCGCCTCGAGCCGCCGCAGGGGGAATGACGCGCGGGCACCGAGCAGCCGCGTGGCGCCGAGCGCGAGATCCGAGGCGCGGTCGAGCTCCGCGGCGAAGGCACCCTCGCTCGCCGCCACGAGCCGCGCCCCCAGCTCATCGTCCGCCGACCAGACGATGGAGCTCGTGCCATCGGCGAGCGGCAGAAAGGCGAGCGTGCCGTCGCGCATGAAGCGCTGCCACGCGGTCGCCTCGTGAGGGCGGAACGTAGCGACCGTTGCGATGATCGCCGTCTGGCGATAGCCGGCGATGTCGGCGGCGATGCCCGCCGCCGCCCGCACGCGCGACTCGGCGCCATCGGCCCCGACGACCAGGCGCGCCGCGAGCCGGCCGCGGCCGGTGAGGACGCCGACCCCCGCGTCGGTGATCTCGAGCGATTCGAGGGAGGCGGGCTCGAGATGCCCGCCGGCCTCCGCGAACGCCCCGAGCAGCGCCCACTGCAGGAGCTGGTTCTCGGCGATGTAGCCCAGGTTCGGCTCACCGACATCGGCCGCGTCGAACTCGAGCACCGCATCGCTGTCTGGCGCGACGCTCTCGTGCCACACCCGCATGCGCTCGTAAGCCGATACTCGCTCGGGCGGCATGCGCGACCACGCGCCGGCGGTCTTGAGGATCCGCTCGCTGGCCCGCGAGAGAGCGACGACGCGGGTCCTGAGCGGCGCCGCCGCGGGAAGCGGCGCGGGCGGGGCGGGCTCGAGCAGCGCCACGCGCAACGCGGCGCCGCCGGCGCCTCGCGCCAGCAACGCCGCCGCGCACGCTCCCACCGGGCCCCCGCCGACGACGACTACGTCAAACATGCTTGAGCGGCAGACCGCGGGCGAGCCGCGGCGCCGGCCCGCCGAATCCGGCGCTGACGCGCGCCAGCGCGCTCTTTGCCGGCGGAAGCAGATCGAACATGAGGAGTCCGAGGTTGCGCAGCAGGCCCGCGCCGGGCCGTGTGTCGGCAAACAGCCTCACCAGGCCGTCGGTGAAGTGCACCAGCGCACTGCGATCGCGCGAGCGCCACTGCTCGAAGCGGCGCAGCAGCTCCGTCGAGCCCGCATCGCCCGGCGCCCCGGTGACCGCCTCCGCGAGCATCGCGGCGTCGCGCAGGCCGAGATTGAATCCCTGGCCCGCGACCGGGTGCAGCGCCTGGGCGGCGTTGCCGATCAGCACCGCACGCGTCGCCACCGTGGTCGTGGCGCGAGTCAGCTTCAGCGGATAGGAGCCGCGCCGGCCGGCGCCCACGAATCGCCCGGCCCGCCAACCGAACTCGCGCTGCAGGCACGAGAGGTACGCGGCGTCATCCATCGCCAGGAGCTCGCGCGCCTCCCGGGGACTGCGCGCCCAGATCACCGCGAGGCCGCCGTCGTGCAGGGGCAGCACCGCGAGCGGCCCGCCGCGCGTGAAGCGCTCGTAGGCGATGTCCCGATGCGGGCGATCGGCTGCGACATTGGCGACCACGGCCACCTGATCGTAATCCTCGACGCGCGCCCCGATCCGGGCGAGCGCGCGGATCTGCGAGTCCGCGCCGTCGGCGCCGACCAGGAGCCGTGCGGTGACCCGCTGGCGCTCTCCACCCTCTCCGGCCACGGTCAGCACCGCAGTGTCGGCGTTGATCGCGACCTCCTCCGCCCGTGCCGGCACGCGCAGTGTGAGTTCCGGCGCGCCGCTGAGCCTCTCCCAGAGCGCCGCCCCGATGGCGCGGTTGGCGACGACATAACCGAAGGCATCGATCCCCTGCTCGGCGGCGTCGAGCCGCGCGAACCCGAAGCGCCCCGCCTCCGAGACGTGGATGACCCGGATGGCGGCGGCTTCGGGAGCGAGCGCGCTCCAGCAGCCGAGGCTCTCGAAGATGCGGCGGCTCGCGTTGCCGAGCGCGGTGGTGCGCTCATCGAAGCTCGGCTGGCCGCTGCGTCCGAAGGGTGCGCTCTCGACCAGGAGCAGCCGCACTCCCGTACCGGCGAGCGCCGCGGCGAGACTCGCGCCCACGAGTCCGCCGCCGATGATCGCGACGTCGACATCGAGGGGCGGTGCGGCAGCTGGACGGGTCATGCGCCTGGGCACGCGCTCAGCCGCGCGCCATGAGGGCCTCGATCTCATCGGCATCCTTCGGCGCGCGCGCGGTGAGCACCTCTGCGCCGCCGCGCGTCACCACGACGTCGTCTTCGATGCGGATGCCGATGTTGCGAAAGCGCCTGGGCACGCCCCGGGCTCCGGCGGGCAGGTAGATCCCCGGCTCGATGGTCATCGCCATGCCGGGCTCGAGCACCCGCCACTCATCGCCCACCTTGTAGTCGCCGACGTCGTGCACGTCGAGGCCGAGCCAGTGGCCGGTGCGGTGCATGAAGAAGCGCCGGTACGCGCCACTCTTGATGAGCGTGGCTATGCGGCCCTCGAGGAGGCGGAGCTTGACCAGTCCCTGCGTGATAACCCGCACTGCCGCCTCGTGCGGATCGTTCCAGTGATTGCCGGGGCGCACGCGGGCGATCGCGGCGCGGTTCGCCTCCAGCACCACCTCATAGACGGCGCGCTGCTCCGGCGTGAAGCGCCCATTGACCGGAAAGGTGCGGGTGATGTCGGAGGCGTAGCACTCGAGCTCGCATCCGGCATCGACCAGCAGCAGGTCGCCGTCGGCGAGCGGCTGGTTGTTGTCCCGGTAGTGCAGGATGCAGCTGTTGCGTCCGCCGCCCACGATCGGGTGATAGGCGGTATCGGCATTGTGGCCGCGAAACTCGTGCAGCAGCTCCGCCATCACCTGGTACTCGGTGGCGCCGGGCCTGCAGAAGCGCATCGCCCGCTGGTGCGCCTGGGCGGCGATGCGCGCCGAGGCGCGCAGCAGCTCGAGCTCGCCCCGCGACTTGTAGAGCCGCATGTCGTGCAACACGTGATCGAGCGCGACGAATTCCTGGGGCGGGTGGCGGCCGTTGCGCGCCTGGGTGCGCAGTCCATTCACCCACCCCACCACGCGCTGATCGAAATCGGCGTAGACCCCCATGGTGTAGAACACGCTGGTGCGGTTCTCGAGCAGCCCCGGCAGGATCTCGTCGATATCGCCGATCGGGAAGGCGTCGTCGGCGCCGTAGTCGCGCGCGGCGCCGGCAGGACCGGCGCGGCGCCCGTCCCAGATCTCGCGCACCCGGTCGCGCTCGCGCACGAACAGGATGTACTCGGCCTGCGGCCGCCCGGGCACCAGCACGGCCACGGCTTCCGGCTCGCCGAAGCCGGTGAGGTAATGGAAGTCGCTGTCCTGGCGGTAGGGATACTCGACGTCGTTGTTCCGGTACCGCACCGGGGCCGTCGGCAGAATGGCGATCGAGTCGCGTCCCATCAGGCGCATGAGCTGGCGGCGCCGGCGCGCGAACTCCTCTCTCGTCATCGCCGTGCGCCCTCAGTGCAGCGGCGCCGCGGACGGCGCCGCCGGGCGACGGGCCGCCGCCAGCTCCTCGAACAAGAGCTGCACTCCCACCCGCACGAACTCGACCAGCTCCGCGTAGGCGCTCTCGTTGGACTCCAGATCCTCGCCGGCATCGACCCCGGCGCGCGTGATTTCGGCGAAGTCGCGCACGATCTCGCCGGCCTCGCCCGGCAACCCGGCGGCGTCCGGGATGCCGCCGGCGCCCAGTCCGTAGAGAAAACCCTGACACCATTCGGCGAGCGCCGCTGTGCGCGCATCGATCGATTCCTCGTCCCCGGGCAGCAGCAGCTCGAACTCCATGTCAGGCTCCAGCAGCGCCTGCGCGGTGCCCGTGTACAGCTCGCGCAGCGCCGCCACCGCGGCCGCTTCCGCGCGTCCCTCGGGCAGGATCTCGCGCAGCCAGTCCTCGAAGCCGTAGCCCGCCGCGCCGCACAGACAACCGGCGAGCGTGCCGTGCGCCTCGGCGGCGTCGGCGAGCGAGCGCGCCCGGGCGAGGAGTTCCTTGATGCGGATGTAGTCGGGAAGATGCATGCGCGCAACGCTCATTATAATTGACCGTGAGAAGAGCGCGGCTCTATAGTCCTTTTATGAGCGACACGACAAAAACACAACTCGATCTCGAGCTCACCCGCCTGACCAAACGCATCGAAGAGCTGATCACGACCCTCGAGCGCCTGAAGGAAGAGAATCGCGCGCTGCGCGCCCGGCACGAGTCGCTCGCCGGGGAGCGTGCCGCGCTCATGCACAAGAACGAGCAGGTGCGCACGCGCGTCGAGGCCATGATCGGCCGGCTGAAGACGCTGGAGCACGGGGCGTGAGCCATCAGGACCAGGCGCGGGTCAGCGTACGCATCATGGAGCGGGAGTACGTGGTCGCCTGTCCGTACGACGAGCGCTCGGCGCTCCTCGATGCGGCCGAATTCCTCAACAGCCGCATGCGCGAGATCCGCGACAGCGGCAAGGTGGTTGGCCTCGACCGCATCGCGGTGATGGCGGCGCTCAATCTGGCCCACGAGTTCCTGCGGATCAGGGACCGTGAGTCGCGCGTCGACGGCGGCATCGGCGTGCGGGTGCGCGCGCTGCGCGAGCGCGTCGAGGGTGTGCTGGGCAAGGGCCAGCAGCTCGAGCTGTGACGCAGGCCGCGACCCGCCGATCGGCCCCAGGCGCGCGAACGGTCCTTGGTGTAGAGTGCTCGTGGCGTCGCCTGCGGTGTTCGACAAGCGGGCCGGGTTACCTCGGACCCTAATTGAAACACCCTCGGGACTCGTGGCTTGCGCGCAGCGCTGTGCAGGTCCGCCTGTGAGCGGAAAGCCTTACCTGCCGCACCTCGTCCCACTTGTTGCTCCGGTTCGAGAGCAACGGTTCGCACCGGCACATGCGGGTGACGCTACCTGAATCCATCCCGGGCAACGCCCGCAGGCAACTGCGCAGCGTGCTCGCCGCGCGGCGCAGGAGCGCGCCGGCTGCGCAGCGCACACAGGCCGCGCTCCGCGTAGCGCGCAACGTCGACCGCGAGGTGCACCTGCGCTCGCGCTGGCGCATCGCCGTCTATGCGGCGCTCCCCGAAGAGCTCGATACCGCGCCGCTCATCGCGCTGGCGCGCCGCCGCGGCTGCCGCATCTACCTGCCGCGCATCGACCGGCGGCGCGCCTCGCGCGCCATGCAGTTCGTCGAGATGCGCGGCCCGCTCAAGCGCAATCGCCTGGGGATCGCCGAGCCGCAGACGGGGGAGACCCTCGGCGCGCGCTGGCTGGACGTGGTGTTCCTGCCGCTGGTGGGCTTTGACGCCCAAGGCGTGCGCCTCGGGACCGGCGGCGGCTACTACGATCGCGCGTTCGCCTTCCGCCGCTGGCGCAGCGCCTGGCAGGTGCCGCGCCTGGTGGGCCTCGCCTACGCCTTCCAGCGGGTCGAGCGGATCGCGCCCGCCGCGCACGATGTGCTGCTGGACGCGGTCGTGACCGATGAGGGGATCATCCGATGCAGCACTGGCTGATGAAGACCGAGCCCAGCACCTTCGGCGTCGAGCATCTCGCCGCCGCCCCCCGCCGTACCACCGCCTGGGACGGGGTGCGCAATTTCCAGGCGCGCAACATGCTGCGCGACGAGATGCGTCGTGGTGACGAGGCCTTTCTCTACCATTCGAGCACCGAGGTGCCGGGCGTCGTCGCCATCATGCGCATCGTGAAGGAGGGTTACCCCGACCCCACCGCCTTCGATCGCAAGCACCACCACTACGACCCCGACAGCGACCGCGCCAATCCCCGCTGGTTCATGGTGGACGTGCAGTTGAAGCGCCGCCTCGCGCGCACCATCACGCTGGAGGAGCTGCGCGCGCATGCCCGGAACGAGCTCGCGGGGATGGTGCTGTTGCGCCCGGGCAATCGTCTGTCGATCACGCCGGTGAGTGAGGCGCACTGGAAGTTCATTCTCTCGCTCGAGTGACTCGCGAGGCGCGGCGCCGCGCGGCTCGCGAGTCGTCGCGCGCTCTCGGCCTATCACACTTCGCATGTGCTCGCTTGTAATTTCGATTCGCGTGTATATACTCGGGCGTCGGACTAACCCGTTAATTGGAGAGCCAACATGGCGAAGGCAAAGAAGAAGGCCAAGAAGAAAGCTGCGAAGAAGAAATAGGCCTTAACTCGGCGGTCACGCGAGTGGCCGCCGAGTCGGATTCTCGAGAACTGTGCCCGCTCACGATGCGGGCACAGTCGTTTCTGGAGCTGATGAGGTTTGTGGGGACGACGATGGCGACTGATGCCGACGCCAAAAAGCGACGCACAGCACTGGCGGCGCTGGAACTGGCGCGGCGCGAGGTCACGATCGGCGTCGGCACCGGCAGCACCGTGAACCTCTTCATCGACGCCCTCGCGGCACAGCCCGGGAGCGTGCGCCGCGCGATATCGAGCTCGGAGGCGACCAGCGCCCGGCTGCGCGCCGCGGGACTCGAGATGGTGGATCTGAACGAGCAGAGTGGAATCGCCCTGTACGTCGACGGCGCCGACGAGGCGACCCCCGCCCGGCAGCTCATCAAGGGCGGCGGCGGGGCCCTCACCCGCGAGAAGATCCTAGCCGCGGCCGCGCAGCGCTTCGTGTGCATCCTCGACGACTCGAAGATGGTCGCGACGCTCGGGCGCTTTCCCCTCCCCATCGAGGTCATTCCCATGGCGCGCGCTCTGGTAGGCCGGGAGCTCGGCGCGCGCGGCGGCCGCCCCGTGTGGCGCAAGGGCTTCGTGACCGATAACGGCAACCACATCCTCGATGTCCACGATCTCGAGATCACGGATCCGGTCACGCTCGAGCGCGAGCTGAACCAAATCGCCGGCGTGGTCGCGGTCGGGCTGTTCGCCGTGCGCCCCGCCGACCTGCTGCTCATCGGCACCGCGGACGGCGTCGAGACCCGTTAGACATCAGGGGGCAGCTCCCTCAGGCGGCGTTCCAGCAGCCGTCGCTCCGGTTCGGGCGCCACGGCGGCCGTGGTGGCGGTGGAGACCGGCCGCAGCCGGTCGGCCGCCTTGAAGTTCCCGGACTGCACGATGGCCTCGGTGAACTCGCCGTATTCGTGCAGCAGGGTGCCCGCCGAGTCGGGACTGAGCTTGGCGATCTCGGCTTCGTTGGCTAGTGCCGCAACCGAAACGCACGCGGGACACATTGTTATTTCCCGCCCGTCATGAGCACGCTAATGCGCGCACCTTAAGACGAACGGGAACGGGCGGACTGGACAGCCTGGCCGCAGGCCTGGCACGCCGTCCCTGCTCGCACCGGGCAAAACAAAGGGGCCTGCCGGCCTGGACAGGCCCCCTTCAATTGGCTGGGGGACTAGGATTCGAACCTAGGTAAACGGAGTCAGAGTCCGTTGTCCTACCGCTAGACGATCCCCCAAAGACGACCCACGAAACCGAGCCTCAATAATCATGCTTAAACGGAATCCACCGTCAAGCGAGGCCCGATCGAGCTAGCGCTTCGAGTACTGCGGCCTGCGGCGCGCCTTGCGGCGACCGACCTTCTTGCGCTCGACTTCCCGGGCGTCGCGTGTCACGAAGCCCGCATCCCGCAGCGGCTTGCGCAGGCTCTCGTCGAACTCGATGAGCGCGCGGGTGATGCCGTGGCGGATCGCTCCGGCCTGGCCCGTGGTGCCGCCGCCATCCACCTTGACGGCGATGTCGAAGCGACTCAAGAGCTTCACGGCCTCGAGCGGCTGGCGCACGATCATCCGGCCGGTCTGCCGGCCGAAGAACTCATCGAGCGAGCGATCGTTCACCGTGATGCGTCCGCTCCCGGGCTTCAGGTACACGCGCGCGGTTGCGGTCTTGCGGCGTCCGGTGCCGTAGTGAGTCTGCTGGGTCGTTGCCATGCGCGGTCCTATCGAATCTCGAGGGGCTTCGGCTGCTGCGCCTTGTGCGGATGCTCGGCTCCCGCAAACACGTGCAGTTTTCTAAACATGCGCCGGCCCAGTGGGTTCTTCGGCAGCATGCCCTTGACCGCGAACTGGATCACCCGCTCGGGGTGCTCGTCGAGAAGCTTCTCGAGCGCGATCGACTTGATGCCGCCGATGTGGCCGGTGTGGTGATAGTAGATCTTGTCGGAGAGCTTGCGTCCCGTGACACGGATCTTCTGCGCGTTCACCACCACGATGTGGTCGCCCATGTCCACGTGCGGGCTGTAGTCAGCCTTGTGCTTGCCCTTCAGGCGATGCGCGATCTGCGAGGCCAGCCGGCCGAGCGTCTTGTCGCTCGCGTCGACGACGAACCAGTCACCTCGGACGCTACCGGCCTTGGCAAAGACGGTCTTCATAGCTCTCTCGTGGCGGTCGGCCCAATCTAAGGCGATGCCCCGCGGTCGGGGCCAAAAAAAGGCGGGGAAGTGTACTCAAGCGGGTACGGCATTGCAAAGCGGCCTGCTCAGGCGGTGCGTGGCGCGCCGCCGTCCCCGGGCTAAAGGCTTGGCGCAGCTTAAATGCCCCTATAATAGAGGCCATACGTATATGGAGTCCGGTCGCCTTCTCGACTCTGCGATCGTCGCCCTTGACCGTGGACTGCGATCCGTCTTCGCACCCGCCGGGGCCAGGCGACCCCTCCCCGGCGGGCCGGAACGGTTACCCGATCCCCTGCCGGAGGCCGAGCGACGTGCCAGCGCCGCGCTGATGCGCGTCAACCACGCAGGCGAGCTCGCGGCGCAGGCGCTCTATCACGGCCAGGCCTTTGCTGCGCGCTCGGCCGCCACGCGGGAGATGCTGCTGGCGGCGGCGAGCTCCGAGTCCGATCATCTGGCGTGGTGCGAGACGCGCCTGAGGGAGCTCGCGGCGAGACCGAGTCTGCTCAATCCGCTCTGGTACGCCGGGTCCTTTGCCATCGGGGCCGCTGCCGCGCTCCTGGGCGATCGGGCCAGCCTGGGGTTCGTTGCCGAGACCGAGCGTCAGGTCGAGGGGCATCTCGACGATCACCTCGGCAGACTCCCGCCAGCCGACACGCGCAGCCGTGCGATACTGGAGGCTATGCGGGGGGAGGAGATCGCACACGGCGCGGCCGCCGCGGCGGCTGGCGGCACCCAGCTGCCCGCACCGGTGCGCGCGCTCATGCGGTACACCGCCCGTGTCATGACAGGCGCCGCCTACTGGGTTTAGTGACCTCTGGGGAGCCGGTATGGAAGAGAACATCAAGCCCTTGAGCGAGATTCCGGCGATCAACCGGTTCCTGAGCTATTGCCGCATCCGCGCGGTGCCGTCCAAGACCGTGGTCATACACGCCGGCGACCTGCCCGACGTGCTCTACTACATCATCAGCGGCTCGGTGGAAGTGATGATCGAGGACGAGGAAGGCAACGAGATGGTGCTGGCCTACCTCAACCGCGGGCAGTTCTTCGGCGAGATGGGCCTGTTCTACGAGCAGCCGACGCGCAGCGCCTGGGTCCGCACGCGCAATCCGTGCGAACTCGCCGAGATGACTTATCCGCGTTTCCGTCAGATCGCCGCCGAGAGCCCCGGGCTCGTGTTCGAGCTCGCCACGCAGCTCGCGACGCGCCTCGACCGCACCAACCGCAAGCTGGGCGATCTCGCCTTCGTCGACGTCACCGGGCGCGTAGCCCACGCGATCATGGACCTGTGCGGCGAGCCGGACGCCATGACCCACCCGGAAGGCATGCAGATCAAGGTGAGCCGGCAGGAGCTCTCGCGCCTGGTCGGTTGCTCGCGCGAGATGGCGGGGCGTGTGCTCAAGGTCCTCGAAGAGCAGGGACTGCTGCGCGCCACCGGCAAGACCATCGTCGTCTTCAACGCGCGGCCGAAGATGAAGACGCGGCCGGTCATCGTGCCCGCGAAGCCGGCCGCCGCCACGAAGGCCACGAGCTCCGTCGAGCCCGACGACGAGGACGAAGACGACGAGGACGAGGACGAGTAGCCGCGCCGTCAGGATCGGGCGCGGCGCGCGCGCGGGTTGACCGCGCTCGCCGGCCCGGTCGCAATCTGCCGGCGCATCTCCTCGATGGTCTTCGCGTAGTCGCGGCTGCCGAAGATCGCCGATCCCGCCACGAAGGTGTCCGCCCCGGCCTCCGCCGCGGCGCGGATGTTGTCGACCCTGATCCCGCCGTCGACCTCGAGACGCACCGCCCGCCCTGCCGTATCGATTCGGGCGCGCGCCTCGGTGAGCTTGCGGAGGCTCGCCGGAATGAACTGCTGGCCGCCGAAACCGGGGTTCACGGACATGATGAGCACCATGTCGAGGAGCTCGAGAGTGTAGTCGAGATAGTCGAGCGGCGTCGCCGGATTGAACACGAGACCCGGCCGGCAACCGTGCTCGCGGATGAGTGCGATGGTGCGATCGACGTGCTCGGTCGCTTCCGGGTGGAAGGTGATGAAGGTGGCGCCGGCGGCGGCGAAGTCCGGCACGATCCGATCGACCGGACGGACCATGAGGTGCACGTCGATCGGCGCCTTGACGCCGTGCCTGCGCAGCGCCTCGCACGCCATCGGGCCGATGGTGAGGTTCGGCACGTAGTGGTTGTCCATCACGTCGAAGTGGATGAGATCGGCGCCGGCGCTGACGACCGCGTCGACCTCCGCCCCGAGCCGGGCGAAGTCGGCGGACAGAATCGAGGGCGCGATCCAGGCGGGCATCATGGGAATGCTCCTTCAGCCGGTCAGCCGCGCAAGGGCTTCGCGGTACTTGTCGCTCGTGCGGGCGATGATCTCGGGGGGGAGCCTCGGCCCCGGGGCCTGCTTGTTCCAGTCGAGGCTCTCGAGATAGTCGCGCACGAACTGCTTGTCGAAGCTCGGCGGGCTGACGCCCTCGCGATAGCCATCGGCCGGCCAGAAGCGCGAGGAGTCCGGGGTCAGCACTTCATCGATGAGCGTGAGGCTGCCCTCTTCGTCGACCCCGAACTCGAACTTGGTGTCGGCGACGATGATGCCGCGGCTCCTCGCATGCTCGGAGGCGAACGCATAGAGCTCGAGCGCGGCGTCGCGCACTCGGGCCGCGAGCTCGGGCCCGATGAGCGCCGCCGCGGCCTCGAAGCTGATGTTCTCGTCGTGAGCGCCGGCTCGCGCCTTGGTGGCGGGTGTGAACAGCGGCTGCGGCAGCCGCCCCGCCAGCTCGAGTCCCGCAGGGAGCGCGATGCCGCACAGCCGCCCGCTCGCCTGATAGTCCTTCCAGCCCGAGCCGATGAGGTAACCGCGCACCACTGCTTCGATGGGGAGCGCCTTCAGGCGGCGCACGACCACGGCGCGCCCGGCGACGAGCGAGCGGTCGCGCTCGTCCTTCACCACCTCTACGGGCTCCCGCCCGGTCAGGTGATTCGGCACCAGGCGCCGGGTGCGCGCGAACCAGAAGTTGGAGATGCCGTTCAGCACCCGCCCCTTGTCGGGGATCGGGTCGGGCAGCACGACGTCGAAAGCCGACAGCCTGTCGGTGGTCACGATGAGGAGCGTCTGCTCGTCGACGGCGTAGATGTCGCGCACCTTGCCCTCGTGGAGGCGCTCGAGTCCCTTCAGCTCGGTACGGTAGACGACGGGTGCCGGCATGCATGGGTACTATAACGAGGCTTTCGGATCCCCACACCCGTCGGCCCTCGAGCGCGCATCATGAAATGGATCGGCAAACTCACCGGGGGCCTCCTGGGTGCGGTCGCTCTCGGCCCGATGGGAGCGGCGCTCGGGGTGCTGCTGGGTCACCAGTTCGACGAGCACGCCGAGGAGCTGCAGGCGCGCTGGTCGGGATCCGGGAACGCCGCCGCGATCGGCGAGCGTTTCTTCCGCGCGACTTTCCGCATCATGGGCTATCTCGCCAAGGCCGACGGGCGCGTGTCGGAGCAGGAGATCGGCGCCGCGCGTGCCGTCATGGACGAGCTGCACCTCGATGGCGCACAGGTGCGCGAGGCGATCGCCTGCTTCACCGCGGGCAAGCAGCCGGACTTCGACCCCGGCGGCGAGCTCGCCGCACTCCGGGGCGCCTGCCGCGGGCGGCCGGATCTGCTGCGGGTGTTCCTCGAGATCCAGGTGCGCGCCGCGCTCGAGGGCAACAACCTGGAAGGCCCGGTGCGGCCGCTCATGGGGCGGGTCGCGGCTTCCCTCGGCGTCTCGCCGCTGGAGCTCGTGCACGTCGAGGCGGTGGCGCGCATCCGGCGCGGCGCCTTTCGAGCGGATGAGACGCCCGCCAGCCCGGCGGCGCGGGACCGGGCGCTCGAGGCAGCCTACCGCGTGCTCGGGACGGACGCCGGTGCGAGCGATGAGGCGCTCGCCAAGGCCTACCGCCGACAGCTCAGCCGCCACCATCCCGACAAGCTGAAAGCGAATGGCCTGCCGGAGTCGATGATGGCGCACGCCAAGCAGCGCACGCAGCAGATCATCGAAGCCTATGAGCTGGTCCGCGAGCGGCGCGGCATGACCTGATGCACCCCACGAAATCAAGCAGTACACGAACGGCAGGTGACTGCCGTCCATCAAGACGCTTGGATTTCGCGGGGGACCCCGCTAGGGCGACGCGGCCCACTCCTCGATGACACCCTGGATCGCGCGCACCCCGTCGGTGAGCGCCGCGGGTCCCGGCTGCAGGATGAGCGACGACTTGATCTCGCGGACGTAACCCCCGCGCACCGCAGGGATGGCGTCCCACCCCGCTCGCGCGGCGACGCGTTGCGGCTGGAACTTCTTGCCGCACCAGGAGCCGAGCACGATGTCGGGCGCGCGCCGGGGCACTTCGCCCGGATCGGCGATGATGCGATTGCGCCCCAGCGCCTGGTGCGCGAGCTCGGGGAAGCAGTCCTCGCCGCCGGCCAGGTCGATGAGCTCCGACACCCAGCGGATGCCGCTGATCAGGGGATCGTCCCATTCCTCGAAATACACGCGCGGACGGCGGGCGAGCCGCGCGGCGCGCTCGCGCACCTGCTCGAGGCCCGCCTCGAGCTCATCGACCAGTGCCTGCGCCTTCACCTGACAGCCGATCATGCCGCCGAGCGTGCGGATCATGCGCAGAATGTCCTCGACGCTGCGGTGGTTGAAGACGTGCACCTCGATTCCGGCGCGCACCAGCTCGGCGGCGATGTCGGCCTGCAGGTCCGAGAAGCCGAGCACCAGGTCGGGCGCGAGCGCCACGATGCGCTCGATGCGGGCGCTGGTGAACGCCGACACCCGCGGCTTCTCGCGCCGCGCGCGGGGCGGGCGCACGGTGAAGCCGGAGATGCCGACGATGCGCCAGTCCTCGCCGAGCCGATAGAGCGTCTCGGTCGTCTCCTCGGTCAGGCATACGATCCGTTGTGGGAATCCTGAAGCTGCCGTCATGGGTACCGCACTTGCCAAGCGCCGGGCACTGTATCCTTAAGGCATGTGGACGCGCATCCGGGCACTGCCGGACAGGTGGCTCTTCGGGCCGGCCGCCGCAAGCGCCGGCCTGCTCGGGCAGTGCCGGCGCCTCCTGCGCTATCCGTACGCGGTGGTGCGCGACCTGGCGCGCGGGGAGATCAACCTGCGCGCCATGAGTCTGGTGTACACGACGCTCCTGTCGCTCATTCCGCTCCTCGCCTTCAGCTTCGCGATACTCAAGGCATTCGGCGGCCACCACGACCTCGAGCCGATCGTCTACGAGTTCTTCAGCCCGGTGGGGGGCGCTGCGGCCACCGAGCTCACCAACCGCGTGGTGCAGTTCGCGAGCCACGTGAGCAGCGGCCTGGTCGGCTCCGTGGGACTCGCCCTCCTCGCCTGGACACTGGTCGGCACCATCAAGAAAGTCGAGGACAGCTTCAACTTCCTCTGGCACGTCGAGCAGCCGCGCGGCTTCGCGCGGCGCCTCGCCGAATACACGAGCCTTCTCATCGCCGGCCCGGTGCTGCTGGTGGGCTTCATCGGGCTCTCGCACGCGGCGCTCTCCAGCGCGCCGCTGCAGGAGATGGCGCGCCTGCCGCTGCTGCACCGCCTGCGCGGCACGGGCATCGCTCTCGCGCCCTACGTGATGGTGACGGCGTTCTTCACGGCCGCCTATCTGATGATCCCCAACACGCGCGTGCAGTGGCGCGCGGCGCTCACCGGGGCGCTGGTCGGCGGCGTGCTGTGGGCCGCGGTCGGCAAGACGTTCACGGCGTTCGTCGTCTACTCGACGCGCCTCACGCTGGTGTACGCCGGATTCGCGGTGGTGGTGGCGGCGCTGCTGTGGACCTATTTCGGCTGGCTGATCCTGCTCGCGGGCGCGCAGCTGTCGTTCTACGTGCAGAACCCCGCGTATCTGCGGCTCGGTCTGCAGCCGCTGCGGCTGTCGGCCGCGGAGCTCGAGGAGCTCTCGCTCCGGCTCATGTACTTCGTGGGCCGTGCGCACGCCGCCGGCTCCCGGCTCTGGAGTGTCAGTCGACTCGCGGCCGAGCTCGCGCTGCCGGGCATCGCGGTCGCGCAGATGGCCACATCCCTCGAGCGCGCCGGGCTCCTGGTCGTCACCGAGCGGGGCGGGCTGCTGCCGGCGCGCGATATCCGCAACATCCGCGCGCAGGAGATCCTCGACATCGCGCGCCGTCAGGGGAGCGGGCACGTCGTCCCGCGCCAGCTGCCGATCCCCGCGGTCGACCGCCTGCTCGCCGGGCTCGATGAGGCGCGCCGTCACCGCTGCGGCGAGCTCACGCTCGGCGAGCTGGTTGATGAGGCCACGCGTCCGGCGCTGCAGCTCGCGCCGCGGCAATCGGGCGTATCGAAGTAAGCGGACGAGGCGGCGAAAAGCCGGCCGCTGTCGGTCACTCGCCGGCGACTGTCATCTCGTCGAGGAGCAACGAGCCCGTGCGGATGCCACCGCGCACGTCGACGTCATCGCCGAGCGCCACGATGTGCCGGTACATGGGCTTCAGGTTTCCGGCGATGGTGATCTCGTGCACCGGGTAGGCGATCGCACCCTGCTCCACCCAGAAGCCGCTCGCACCGCGCGAGTAATCGCCGGTGACGCCGTTCACCCCGTGGCCCATGAGCTCAGTCACCAGGAGCCCGGTGCCGAGGCGCCCGAGGAAAGCCTTCGGATCGAGCGCTCCCTCCTGACTTCTGACGAGGAGGTTGTGTGCGCCGCCCGCGTTGCCCGTCGTCTTGAGCCCGAGGCGCCGCGCGGAGTAACTCCCGAGCACGTAGCCGCCGAGCACGCCGTCGCGCACCAGCTCGCGATCGCGCGTGGCCGCGCCCTCCTGGTCGAAGGGGCTGCTGGCGAGGCCCCTGGGGATGTGCGGCCGCTCGAGTATCTGGAGGAACGCGGGGAAGATCTGCTCGCCGGCGGAGTTGAGGAGGAACGACGATTTGCGGTACTGGCTGGTGCCGCTGATCGCGCCGATGAAGTGCCGGAAGAGGCCCCGCGACATGTCGGGGTTGAAGGCGACCGGCACCTTGCGCGTCGTGAGCCGGCGTGCGCCGAGGCGGGCGAGCGCCCGCTCACCGGCGGTGCGGCCGACGCTGGCGACAGCCTCGAGGTCGGCCGGGTCGCGCGCGACGGTGAACCAGTAATCGCGCTGCATGTCCTCACCCGCCTCGGCGATCAGCGTGCAGCTCACCGAGTGGCTGGTGGCGGAGTAACCGGCGAGAAAGCCGAGCGAGTTGCCGTAGACCCCGCTCTGGCGCTGGCTGTTGACGGCGGCGCCCTCGGAGTTGGCGAGGCGCGGATCCACCGCGAGTCCGGCGGCCTCGCATTCGCGCGCCAGCTCGATCGCGCGCTCGGGCGTGACGTCCCAGGGATGATCGAGATCGAGATCGGGAATCTCGCGCGCCAGCGCCTCGGGCTCCACGAGTCCCGCGTACGGATCCTCGGCCGTGTAGCGGGCGATCGCGCAGGCCTTCTCCACGGTCTCGCGCACCGCGCTCGTCGAGAGATCCGCGGTGCTCGCCGAGCCCTTGCGCTTGCCGAAATACACCGTCACCGCGAGTCCGCGGTCGCGCTGGTACTCGAGGGTGTCGACCTCGCGCAGGCGCACGCTCACCGACAGCCCCCGGCCGAGCGAGGCGTCGGCCTCGCACTCGGACGCGCCCTGGCGGCGCGCCTCCTCGAGCGCGAGGCTCACCACGTCGGCGAGCGGCTGGATTTCACGGGATACGGACTGCGTTTGCATCGTGGGTGATTGATGGGGGCGTTGGGTTTAAATTGTAGCTCACGCCCGAGCTGTGCAAGCCCGTGATACCGCACGACGACCGCAAGGCCCATGAGGCCGGGGCAGAGCCTCCGAGCAAGAGCGCGCGCAAGCGCGCCGCGCACGCCGCCCAGGATCTGGGCGAGGCGCTCACGGCGCTCCGCGATGCCGAGCTCGAAGCGCTCGAACTCCCGGAAGCGCTCCTTGATGCGATTCGCGCGGCGCGGCGCATCACCAGCCGCGCCGCCGCCGTGCGCCAGCGTCAGTATATCGGCAGGCTCATGCGCGAGGTCGACCTCGAATCGATCCGCGCCGCGCTCGCTACCCGCGATGCGTGCACCCGCCGCGACGCCGAGCGCTTCAGGCAGATCACCGCCTGGCGCGAGCGACTGATCGCGGAAGGGCCGCCCGCGCTCACCGAGCTCTCGCGCCGGCACCCGCAGATCGACCGGGACGAATGGGCGCGGCGCATCGAGGCCGCCCGCGCCGAGCACGTGCGCCCCGGCAGCCGCGCCGGTGCGGCGCGGGAGCTGTTTCGCGCTTTGCGCGCATTGTTCGATACAATGCCGCGATGACAGCGCTGGTCGGCATCATCATGGGCTCATCGTCCGACTGGGAGACGATGCAGTCCGCCGCCGAGCTGTTGGATACGCTCGCAGTGCCCTACGAGGTGCGCGTCGTGTCCGCCCACCGCACGCCCGACCTGCTGTTCGAATACGCCTCCGGAGCGCGCGCGCGGGGCCTCGAAGTGCTGATCGCCGGCGCGGGCGGTGCGGCGCATCTGCCGGGCATGACGGCCGCCAAGACCCTCCTGCCGGTACTCGGAGTGCCGGTGCAGTCGAAATCGCTCGGGGGCCTCGACTCGCTGCTGTCGATCGTGCAGATGCCGGCGGGAGTTCCGGTCGCCACGTTCGCGATCGGAGCGGCCGGCGCCGCCAACGCAGCGCTCTGCGCCGCGGCCATCCTCGCCAACCGCCACCCCGAGATCGCCACCGCGCTCGAGGCCTATCGCGAGCGGCAGACCCTTGGGGTGCTCCGCAATCCCGACCCGCGCGCGACCCCGCGCTCATGACCGTCGGCATCGTGGGCGCCGGCCAGCTCGGCCGCATGCTCGCTTTGGCCGGCTATCCGCTCGGCCTCGACTTCCTGTGTCTGGATCCCTCGCGCGAGGCGCCCGCGGGCGCCGTGGCGCCGCTTCTCACCGGTGCCTTCACCGACTTGAGGCTCCTGCGCGTGCTCGCGCGCCGCTGCGAGGTGCTGACTTTCGACTGGGAGAACGTGCCGGCGGCGAGCCTGCGCGAGGTGGCGCGCAAGCCCGGGGCGCGCATCTGTCCACCGATCGCGGCACTCGCAGCCGGCCAGGACCGTGTGGCGGAGAAACGATTGTTCGAGCGGCTGAAGATTCCGACCACGCGCTGGCGGGCGGTGAGCTCGCGCGCGGAGCTGGCGCGCGCGATCGCCAGGATCGGCGTGCCCGGCATGCTCAAGACGCGCCGCCTCGGCTACGACGGCAAGGGTCAGGCGGTGATCCGCACGGGCGCCGACGCGGAGCGCGCCTGGGACCGGCTCGGCAGGGCGCCGCTGCTCTACGAGGAGTGGGTGCCGTTCGATTGTGAGGCCTCGATCATCGGCGCGCGCAGCCGCCGCGGCGAGCTCGGCATCTACCCGCTGTGCGGCAACGTTCACGGCGGGGGCATCCTGCGGCTCACCTGCGCGCCCTTCGGGCCGCGCCGCTGGCAGCGCGCCGCGGCGGCGTACCTGACGCGCGTGCTCGAGCATTTCCGCTACACCGGGATCCTGACGCTCGAGTTCTTCGTGCGGCGCGGGCGGCTGATCGCCAACGAGATGGCCCCGCGCGTGCACAACTCCGGTCACTGGACCATCGAGGGCGCGGCGACGAGTCAATTTGAGAATCATCTGCGCGCCATTCTCGGCCTGCCGCTCGGCGCCACGCACGCGCTCGGCCACAGCGCCATGATCAACCTCATCGGCCTGATGCCGCCGCGCGCGGCGCTCCTGGCCCATCCGGGTGTGCACCTGCACGACTACGGCAAGCGGCCGCGCCCGGACCGCAAGGTGGGCCACTGCACGCTGGTCGAGTCGAGCGCCGCGCGGCGCGACGCGCGCACGGCGCGGCTGCTCGAGGATTTGGCCGTCGGCGTTCGCATCCCGTAACATCGGTTGCGAGCCAGCGCATGTACCTAGAACCCTTCAAGCTCAAGGAGTTGCCGTTCCGGCTGAGCCCGGACCCCCAGTTCCTGTACCTCTCGAAGCAGCACGCCCGCGCCAAGGCGTACATGGAGTCGACCCTCTGGTTCACCGACGGCTTCGTGGTGATCACCGGGGAGATCGGCTCGGGCAAGACCACGCTGATCGAGTCGTTCCTGAAGGAAGTGCCGGCGGACGTGGTGGTGGCGCAGATCAATCAGACCCAGGTCTCGGCCATCGATTTCCTGCAGGCGGTGCTCCTGCAGTTCGGCTTCTCGCCCTTCAAGATGCGCAAGGCCGAGCTCATCAGCACGATCAATAATTTCCTCGTCGAGCAGTACGCCGCCGGGCGCAAGGTGCTGCTGATCGTCGACGAGGCGCAAAACCTCACCATGCGCGTGCTGGAGGAGATCCGCCTGCTCTCGGGTGTCGAGACCACCAAGGACAAGGTGCTGCGGATCATTCTCGCCGGGCAACCCGAGCTCAACGACAAGCTCGACGCGCCCGAGCTCGCACAGCTGATGCAGCGCGTGCGGCTGCGCTTTCACCTGCAGACGCTTGCGGAGGCGGAGACCAAGAGCTACATCCAGCACCGCCTCGACGTCGCCGGGGCCGGCGACCGCGAGATCTTCGCGCCCGATACGTACACGGAGGTGTACCGTTACTGCGGCGGCGTGCCGCGCCTCATCAACACGCTGTGCGACACGGCCATGATGGCGGCCTACACCGCCGACCGCGGCGCCGTCACGCGCGCCGATATCATCAGTGCCGTGCGGGAGCTCCAGTGGGTCGAGTACAGCGCTCGCCCCCGGCCGACGCCGACGCTGACGACGACGCAGCCGCCGCCGCAGCCGCAGCAACAGCCGCAGCAACAGCCGCAGCAACAGCCGCAGCAGCAGCCGCCGCAGCAGCCGCAGTCCGAGCCCGAGACCGCACTCGCCGCCGCCGGCGCCGAGCCCGGCACCACGGTTGCGCGGCTGCTGGTGGCGACCGAGGGGCGCACCGTCCAGGAGATCCCGCTACGGATCGGGCGGGTCATCATCGGCCGCACGCCCGACAATGACGTGCAGATCGACAGCCGCTTCATCAGCCGTCATCACTGCCAGGTGATCACCACGGCCCATTCGTGCCACATCGAGGACCTGAACAGCACCAACGGGATCTACGTGAAGGCCGCTCGCGTGCGCCGCCATCACCTGAACGACGGCGATGTCGTCCTGGTCGGCAAGCATGAATTGATCTACGTGGACGAGCGTGCGGCGCGCGGCCGTGGCGCCTTCGCCGACCCGGCATCGGGCGGCGTCTCGTTCAGCGACACGGCACCCGGGCGGCACACCCCCACCGGAGCCCCCGCGGCGGCCGCGGGCGCGGATCGCAAGCGTGCGGAGCGGCCGCCGTCCGCGGACCGGACCGGCGTCACCGAGCGTACGGCGCCGGCGGACGAGCCGGCGCCCCTCAAGTAGCTCTCAGGGCGGATCGTTCCCGCTCAGATAATCGGGATTCGCGTACTCGGATCGCAGCTGTCGGTAGTCGCGTCGCCGCAGCAGCACGACGATTCCGCCGAGCAGCGTCAGAAATCCCAGCAGGCCGACCGTGAGACTCAGCGCGCCGCGCGCGGCGAGCAGATAGCTCGCGATGAGCGCTACGATGCCGAAGCTTATGTAAAACCACGGCAATCCTTCGTAAACGGGCCGTGAGAAGTGGCGGCGAGTCATCCTCCCAGTGTAACGCGCCCGGCCCCCATGTTGGAACGGCCGAGCTCACGAACGCGAGGTCAGACCAGACCGAAGAGCCTCGCGATGCGCTCGAGGAGGGTCGGCTTCCAGCCTTCGACGCGAAAGTCAGTCTTTTGCACGGCGTTGCGACGGCTGACTTCGGCGAGAAGCTCCGCAGGGAGCTTCAGCTGCGGGGACTCGAGAGTGGCGTCGTCGGCGGTCATCATCATCAGAATTCCTTGTGTGGGCGACTCACGATGCACGTTACGGACTCGCGACCCTCGCGGGTGTGTGGAGATTCACAGCTTCGATCGTGAATCGATTATGTAGCCGCAAGTGCGCAGTCTGTACATGACTCCGCGCTGCGACAGTGTGGATGTTGCGACAACGATGTGACGCGAGCTGCGCCGCGCCCATGCGCCGAACAGCGCACGAGAGCAGTGCTCCGCGGTGGTAGCGCCGCAGTGGTGCGAGCAATCCTGCGGCTCAGGCGGTGCCGCCGACCGTGAGTCCCTCGATCTTGAGCGTCGGCTGCCCGACGCCGACCGGCACGCTCTGTCCGTCCTTGCCGCAGGTTCCCACTCCGTCGTCGAGCTTCAGGTCGTTGCCGACCATGGACACCCGCGTCAGCACGTCCGGACCGTTGCCGATGAGGGTTGCGCCCTTCAACGGAGCGCCCACGCGGCCGTTCTCGATGGCGTAGGCCTCGCTCGCCGAGAACACGAACTTGCCGGAGGTGATGTCCACCTGCCCGCCGCCGAAGTTGACCGCGTAGATGCCGCGCCGCACCGAGCGGATGATCTCCTCGGGTGCATGGGGGCCTGGACGCATGTAAGTGTTGGTCATGCGCGGCAGCGTCATGTGCGCGAACGATTCGCGCCGGCCGTTGCCGGTCGGCGGCACGCCCATCAGGCGGGCGTTGAGGCGATCCTGCATGTAGCCGCGCAGCACGCCGTTCTCGATGAGCGTCGTGCACTGGGTCGGCGTGCCCTCGTCGTCGATGTTGAGCGAGCCGCGCCGGCGCGAGAGCGTGCCGTCGTCGACCACGGTGCACTCGGGCGCCGCGACGCGCTCGCCGATGCGGCCGGCGAATGCCGAGGTGCCCTTGCGGTTGAAGTCGCCCTCCAACCCGTGGCCGATCGCCTCGTGCAGCAGGATCCCCGGCCAGCCGGGGCCGAGCACCACGGTCGTGGTGCCGGCGGGCGCCGGGCGCGCGTCGAGATTGACGAGCGCCTGGCGCGCGGCCTCGCGGGCGAGCGCGAGCGGCCGGTCGTCCGCCACGAGCTCCGCGAGCGAGTAGCGACCGCCGGCGCCGGCGTAACCCTGCTCGCGGCGGCCGCCCTGCTCGACCAGCACCGAGACGTTGAAGCGCACGAGCGGCCGCACGTCCGCGGCGAGCTTGCCTTCGCTCGTGGCGACGAGCACCACCTCGTGCACCGCGACCACGCTCGCCGTGACGTGCACGACGCGCGGATCGACGCGCCGCGCCTCGCGATCGACGCGTTCGAGCCAGGCGACCTTGTCGTGGGTGGCGAGCGCGGCCGCGGGGTCCGCGGGCAGATACAGCCGGTGCCCGGTCTGCGGGTGCCAGGGGCTGACGCGCCGCGGCCCCCCGAGCACCGCGATGGCGCGCGCGGCCCGCGAGGCCTCTTCGAGCGCGGGCAGCACGATCTCGTCCGAGTAGGCGAATCCGGTCTTCTCCCCGGCGAGCGCCCGCACGCCCACGCCCTGCTCGATGCTCGCGGTGCCGTCCTTCACCATGCCGTCCTCGAGCGACCAGGACTCCTGGTGCGTGAGCTGGAAGTACAGGTCGGCGAAGTCCACCGAGTGCGTGAGCACTTCGCCGAACACCCGATCGAGGCGCGCGTCGTCCAGGCCGCTCGGCCGGAGGATCAGCTCGCGGGCGAGGTGCAGCGGATCGGCAGCCGGCGAATCACTCATCCGCGGAACCCTCAGTGAAGGCGCGGTGCAGCAGCGCCGGGAAACTCTCGCGCACGCCCATCTGACGCTCCAGCTCCACCTCCGCCACGGCGCAGCCGCGACCGCGCGGCACGCGCTGCAAGACCCGTCCCCAGTAGTCCACGATCATGGTGTCGCCGTAGGTCTCGCGTCCACTCGGATGGAAGCCGGACTGGGCCGGCGCCACAACATAACAGAGATTCTCGATCGCCCGGGCCCGCAGCAGCGGCTCCCAGTGCGCCCGCCCGGTGGGGCTGGTGAAGGCGGAAGGCACCGCGAGCAGCTGCGCGCCGGCGGCGCTCAGGTGGCGGTAGAGCTCCGGGAATCGCACGTCGTAGCACACCGAGAGCCCGAGCCTTCCGACCGGGGTATCGACCACGGTGGCCGCGGAGCCGGGAGCGACGTGTGCCGACTCGCGGTAGCTCTCCTCACGCCCGGGAATGTCGACGTCGAACAGGTGAATCTTGTCGTAGCGCGCGACGCGCCGTCCGTCGCCGTCGTAGACCAGCGAGGCGGCGGCCACCCGCCCGTCGCCGCCGGCGCGCAGCGGCACCGTGCCGCCGACGATCCACAGGCGCAGTCCTTGCGCGGTCGCGGCCAGGAATTCCTGCACGGGACCCGAGCCGTCGGTCTCCGCCACGGCGCGCTTGTCGGAGTCCCTGAGTCCCATGAAGGAGAAGTTCTCAGGGAGTGCGGCGAGGCGCGCGCCGCGCGCCGACGCGTCCTCGAGCAACGCGCGAGCCTGCTCGAGGTTCGCGGTCACGTCGGGTCCGGAGGTCATCTGTATGGCGGCAACCTTCATCCGTCACCTCAATCCGCGCTCGTCACCATGGGCTCTTCCCAGGTGCCCCGCAGGCGCAGCGCCGCCCGCGTGCGGTCCGCCGACCCGGCAAAGAGCTCGCGCAGCGACAGCCACACCGCCGCCACCTTCGGGGTGGGCCCCAGGCGACGTACGGCAGCGGGCAGACGCTGCTCGCCGCGCAGGATCCACGCCTGCTCGTCGTAATCGTGCGCCAGCAGTCCCGTGCGACCGCGCACCAGGATCTCGGCGTCCCCGTCGAAGTGCAGGTCCACCATCGCCTGCCCGTCGCGCAGCTCGAAGTCCGCCGTGAGGCGCGAGAAGCCCAGGGCCGGCAGCACCCCGTCGCGATTCTCCGCGCGCATCCCGGCGGTCAGGGCCGGGACGGTGAGGAGCGCCAGTGGGACCCCGCCCTCGGCCGCCGCGGCCGTACGGGTGACGCCTCGCTCGAGCCGCATATGGAGGCTCCCGGCGAGCGTTGCAAGGGACGGGCTCGCGGCTTGCGGCCATTCGAGCTCGCCCGTGAGGCGCGCACGGCTCGCGGCCAGCTCGGGCCGGAAGCCGAAGGCGGCGAGCGTTGCGGCGGCGTCGCGACTGTCGAGGCCGAACTCGGCCCGGCAGGCGCCGCCGTCCTGGCAGTGGAGGCTCCCGTGCGAGTCCTCGTTCTCGCCGGCGAGCCTCGCCTCGCCGACATCGAAGCCGTCCGAGCGGAAAGTGAGCTGGGCGGCGAGGCTGCCGAGTGAGCGGCCCTGCCACTCGAGATCGTCGATCGAGAGCCGGGCGGCGGGACCCAAGGCCGCGGCGAGTCCCGCACTCCGCGCTCCGTCACCGAGCTGCGGCGCGTCGAGCCTCGAGAGGTGCACGAGCGCGGGATGTGAATCGTCCACCGTCGCCGGCCAGCTCGCGCTGCCGGCGAGACCCTCGGATTCGAGCTCGAGCGTTCCTCCTCCGGGTGCCGCCTCAGCGGTCACGCTCACCTCGTCATAGGTGCGGGCGCCGACCGCGAGCTGCGCCGCGCTCAGGCGGGCGCGCAGCGCAGGGAGTGCGGCATCCCGCGCGGCCTGCCGCCACAGCACGAGCAAGGCCGGAAGATCGAGGCGGCTCATGCGGCCCTCGAGCGTGAGGACCGGCTCCTCGGGGAGCGAGGGCGCGGTGGAGGCGAGATACACGGCGCCGCGCTCGATGCGCCACAGCTCCCCGCTCCGATGGAGCGCCACCGTGGCGCGCAGCCGCTCACCGAGGGCGAGGCGCAGCTGGCCGGTATCGGCGCCGGCCTGCAGCTCGACCCGCAGCGGAAGCGGGACGCTCTCGCTCTTGGCGAAGGGCTCCGGCAGGCGGCTGGCGACACCGATCAGGTTCGAATCGGCACGCACCCGCCAGCGCAGGCCCGAGCCCTCGGAGCCCGGCAACAGCGTGAGGAGCGCGGTCCACTCCGCGTGGCCCTCGAGCATCGCATCGTCGCTCGCCCCGGCCGCGAGCAGCGCCTGACGTGTCTCCGCGAGGCCCCGCCCGGCAATCGTGAGTGCCGTGGCGCCGGAGTCGCGCCGCTCGGCGACACTCAAGGCGACCGGGCCGCCGAGCCACTGCCCGGAAAGCTGCGAGGGCTGCAGGTGCCCGCCCGCAAAGCCGAGCGTGCCGTGCAGTGCATCGATCGGCGGCAGGCCGGCCACCGCGCGCAGCCGCACGCCGTCGAGCACGGCGTTGATGCGGGTGCGCGGGCGCGGCGCGTGATTCGCGCGGGTGGAGGATCCGCCGGCGGCGGCGGGCACGAGCACGTCCACATCGAGCCGCGTGTCCCCGCGCAGATCCAGGTCCTCGATCCCCGGTGCGTAGGCGGCGAGCTCTCGGTGTGCGCGCAACCACGCGAGCGCCGGCTGCGCGCTCGCGGTGAGCCGCGCCGCGAGGTGCGTGGGGCGCTCACCGAGCGCGTCCCATTCGGCGCTCGCGCCGGCGAGGGTGAACGTGCCCGCCTGTCCCGCCGCGATGGCCGCGTGAACGCGCGGGCCGCGCCACTCGAGGTGCGCATCGAGATGCTCGAGTTGGGGCCAGGGGTCGAGTCCGCCGAGGGAGGCGTCGCGCAGCTCGAAGGCGCCCCGGAATACGCTCCCCGCGGCGCTCCAGGGCGCCCGTGCGGGATCGACCGTACCGCGCCACTCGAGATCGGCGTTCTCGATGCGGCCGGTGGAAAGCTGCGCGGCGGAGGCGGCGCCGAGCGCGGCGAGCGCGCCGGGACCCAGCAGCTTCGCGATGAGGACCGCGTCCGCCTGCTTGAGAGCGAGGTGTGCGGCGACCCGGGGCTTGCCGCCGGTGCCATCCGCCGCGAGCGTCCCGCTCGCCGCGAGGGCGAGGTCCGGGCGGGAGATCGCGAGCTCATCGGTGCGCAGCTGCCAGCCGCCGTGCTCCGCGGCGAGGGCGAAGCGCGCGGCGACCACGAGACCCTCGAGCGAGACCGGCTCGGCACGCACCGCGTGCAGCTGCGCGCGCTCACCGTGCAGGTCCAGGGTGAGTCGCGCGTCGACTCCGGAGAGCTGAGCGGTGAGCCCGGTCAGGGTGAGCTCGTGCGAGAGGCTCGCGATCGAAAGCTCCTCGAGCCGTGCGGAGGTCCGGAGGCGCTCGCCGGCCGGGCGGCGCGCATTCCAGTCGAAGCTGAGCTCGTGCGCCACTCCCTCGAGCGACAGCTGCCCGAGCGGCAGCTGCGGCGCAAAGGAGCGCGCGACGGCGGCGAGCAGCGGCAGCGGCACCGATTCGACGCGCCCCTGCGCACTCTCCGCGTCGGATGCCACATCGAGGCTCGCGCTGACGGCGGCCGGCGCTCGCTCGCCCGACTCGAGCGCGTGCGCTTCGAGGCGCCACGCCTCGCCGCGACGCGCGAGCTGCCAGTCGCCACGCAGCCGCCCGATGCCGAGCGACTCGGCGGCGACGGCCGGCCCCCGCCACGCGAGTCCCTCGGCGAGCACCTTGCCGTCAGCACGCAGGAGCCGCCCGTCCGCGAACTCCGCGTGCAGCTCGAGGTTGCCGAGCCCGCCCCCGGGCAGATAGCGCTCGGCCCCCGGGTCGCGGATCACTTGACGCCAGCCGCCGAACTCGAGCCTGCGCCCATCGAAGCCGAGGCTGCCGCTCATGGCATGGGGCTGCGCGGGATCGCCGCGCATCTGCACGCTCAAGTGCAGGCTCTCGCCGAGACTCGCCGGCAGCAGGAGCTGCACGTCCGCGTCCCAGAGCTCAGCGAGACGGCGCAATTGCGCGTGCTGCACACCCACCGTGAGGGGCAGCGCGCCCGGCATCGGCCAATGGAGCGTCCCGCCCTCGAGCTCGATCCGGCCGCCCCGCCAGCGCGACAAGAGCCGCGCACCGGCGGCGAGCACCGAGT
>WNES01000310.1_pt1 | contig 27709 bp, 18 predicted proteins | sample 5399931 | NCBI WGS metagenome assembly WNES01 (sample SAMN13153332, study PRJNA577476) | soil metagenome | isolation source: 20 cm grassland meadow soil 2 days after 3rd rain plot 5 | place: USA:California | collected 2015-11-11
CACGGATACGAGTACCAAAGGCGGGCGCCATTACGGCAAGTTCAAGGCCGGCTCGGACACGGGCAGGGTGAAGGTCATTGCCCGGGGTCAGGCGACCAACTTGGCGGATACGGCGACGGTGGCAGTGACCCTCCCGCCCGTGGCCTCGATGAGCGTCAGTCCGGCGTCTGCCAGTGTGCTGCCGACGCAGACCGTGCAGCTCACGGCGACGACCCTGGACTCGACTGGTGCCGTCCTGACCGGGAGGACCGTGACCTGGTCGAGCAGCAGCACGGGCGTGGCGACGGTGAACGGAAGCGGGCTGGTCACCGGCGTGGCCGTGGGTTCGACGACGATCACGGCGGCGAGTGAGGGGCGGAGTGCCTCCTCGAGCGTCACGGTGACGACCGTGCCCGTGGCGTCGGTGACGGTAACCCCGGCATCCGGGAGCCTGTACGTGGGGCAGACCGTGCAGCTGACCGCGACGCCCAAGGACTCGGCGGGCAATCCGCTCACGGGCCGCGTGGTCACCTGGTCGAGCGACAACACCACGATTGCAACAGTGAGCACGAGCGGGCTCGTGACGGGGAAGGGCGCCGGCTCGGCGACAATCACAGCGGCGACGGGGGGGAAGAGCGGCACATCCGCGATGGCGGTGGCGAACGTCACCATCGCCTCGGTGACGGTCAGTCCGGCCGCGGCGAGCCTGTTCGTCGGGCAGACGGTGCAGCTGGCCGCGACACCGAAGGATTCGGCCGGCAATCCGCTGACGGGCCAGACCATCGTGTGGTCGAGCAGCGACACCACGATCGCGAAGGTGAGTGGCAGCGGACTGGTGACGGCGAGAAGCGCCGGCTCGGCGACGATCACGGCGGCGAGCGGGGGCAAGAGCGGTACGTCCACGATCACGGCGGCGATCGTCCCGGTGGCTTCCGTGGTGGTGAGCCCGGCGTCGGCGAGCGTGGCGACGGGGAACACGGTGCAGCTGACCGCAACGCCGAAGGACTCGGCCGGCAACACCTTGTCCGGGCGTTCGATCACGTGGTCGAGCAGCGCGACGACGGTGGCCACGGTGAGCAGCAGCGGCTTGGTGTCGGGGGTGACCATCGGCTCGGCGACCATCACGGCGGCAACCGGGGGCAAGAGCGGCTCCTCGGCGATCACGGTGACGGCGCCGCCGGCGCCGGGGACGCACGCGGGATGGTACGCGGCGCCGAACGGCTCCAGCTCGGGCGACGGCAGCAGTGGTCGTCCGTGGAACCTGGCCACGGCGCTGAGCGGCGGTAACGGCAAGGTCCAGCCTGGCGACACGGTCTGGCTGCGCGGCGGAACCTACGCCGGCCAGTTCCGCAGCACCCTGACCGGGACGGCCGCGGCGCCGATTGTGGTGCGGCAGTATCCGGGCGAGCGGGCGATCATCGACGGCGCTGGATCGACCAGCGACACATTCGTCGCCGACGGTTCGTATTCCGTCTTCTGGGGCTTCGAGATGACCAACAGCGACCCGGTCCGGTGCTGCAGCACGAGCTCGTTCTTCCGCGCGGACATGATGGTGAGTCACGCGACGCATGTGAAGTTCATCAATATGATCGTCCACGACGGCGGCCCCGGCTACTACACTTGGAGCCCGTACGGGGATGTCGAAATCTACGGCGCAATCATCTATAACATCGGCTACGATGGCTCCGACCGGGGACACGGCCACGGGATGTACCTGAAGAACGACGTCGGCCCGCTGGTCGTGCGCGACAACATCCTGTTCAACTCGTACGGCTACGGCATCCACGCCTATACGAACACGGGCGACGGGCTCCTGAACGGCATCCACCTCGAAGGGAACGTGTCGTTCAACAGCGGGACGCTGTCGGCCCAAGGGACCTCGGGGAACATCGGGAACCTGGGCCAGCCGCCGGCGAACGACATGGCGATGATCGACAACATGACGTACTTCTCGCCGGGCATTGGCGGATCGAACTGGCTCCTGGGTTCTGGGGATGGGCTCACGGCCACCGGTAACTACGTGGTTGGAGGGAGTGGGATGAGCGAGGGGACGTGGACCAACGCGATCATCACCGGCAACACCGTGATTACGTCTGGCACCAAGCCGACACAACCCCTGGTGTTCGTGCGGCCGAACGCCTACGAGCCGGGCCGGGCCGCCGTGATCATCTACAACTGGAGTCGGCAGGCCTCGGTGTCGGTGGATCTGTCGAGCGTCCTGGGCGTCGGCCGCCGGTACGAGGTGCGGAACGTGCAGGATCTGTTCGGCGCGCCGTTGGTGAGCGGCACGTTTGGGGGTGGCACGATCAGCTTCCCGATGGCCGGAATCACGCCGCCCACGCCGGTCGGGTTGACCAGCTCCCCGGCGCCGGTGACGGGGCCGGACTTCAACGTGTTCCTCGTGACGACATTGCCGTAGCCGACCCTGCCGTGTGATGCCGCCCCGGGCGCGACGTATCGCGCTCGGGGCGGCGTGCTTCATGGCGGCGCCGAGCGCGGCCGGCTGTCGGCCGGGTCATCGGCGCCGTAGCTTCACCGGGGAAGAGCATGAACTCGACCTCCCACCGTCCGTGACCGCTCGCGGAATCGCAGCAGCGCTGTATGCCCTGACCGCCCTGACGACGGGGCGACTGGCGGGGCAGGCGTCGACCGCGCCGGTAAAGGGCGCTGGATTCTACGCGAGTCCGGACGGCTCGGCGGGGGGCGACGGCAGCCGCATGCGGCCGTGGGACCTCGCGACGGCGCTGACGGGCGGGAGCGGGAGGAGGGTCCAACCGGGGGACACGGTGTGGCTGCGGGGGGGCACCTATCGCGGCCCGTTCCACAGCACGCTCACCGGGACAGCGGCGGCGCCCATCGTGGTGCGACAGTATCCGGGGGAGCGCGCCATCATCGATGGAGCGGGCTCGCTCAACGACACGTTCGTGGTTCGAGGAGCCTATGCCATCTTCTGGGGGTTCGAGGTCGTCAATACCGACCGCACCCGGTGCTGTAGCACCAGCTCGAACTTCCGCGCCGACATGGTGACGAACTACGCGCCTCACACCAAGTTCGTCAATCTGATCGTGCACGACGGGGGGCCGGGATTCTTCGTCTCCACCACGTACCCGGACGTGGAGATCTACGGCTCGATCGTGTACAACATCGGCTACCAGGGGCCGGACCGGGGGCACGGGCACGCGATGTACATCAAGAGCGATGTGGGCCCCGTGCTGGTGCGCGACAACATCATGTTCAATCAGTTCGGGTTCGGCGTGCACGAATACACCGACGCGGGTAGCGGCCAGCTTCGCAACATCCACGTCGAAGGCAACGTCGTCTTCAACAGCGGTTTGCTCTCGAACAACTCCCAGTCGGCCAACATCCTGGCGGGCGGTGGTCAGGCGCCCGCCGACGGCATCACGGTTACCGACAACATGACCTATTACCCGCCCGGCTACGGGGCGAAGAATATCCAGGTCGGTCCCGTGAGCGGCCTCAGCAACGGGTCCATGACCGTGCGGAACAACTATGCCGTCGGTGGATCCACGAGCCTGTACGTCGGCCACTGGCGCCATGCCGTGGTGGACGGTAACACGCTCCTGGGCGGAGGGGGGATCGACACCCGGACCGACCTCCACGCCACCGCCCGGGTTGCGCCGACCCCATCTACGGGGACCACGGTGTTGGTTCGCCGCAACGCCTACGAGCCCGGTCGGGCAAACATCATCGTCTACAACTGGAGTGGGCTCGCGACGGCCGCGGTGGACGTATCCAAGGTGCTTCATGTCGGGGAGCGCTACGCGGTATGGAACGTGCAGGACCTGTTCGGCACGCCGGTGGCGGGTGGCACCTACGACGGCGGCTCGATCATCCTGCCGATGACCGCCGTGCCGCCGCCGCCGCCGATCGGAATGGCGAGCTCGCCGGCACCGGTGACGGGCCCGCTCTTCAACGTCTTCCTGTTGGCGCGAACGCCGCGATAGCGAGGGACGGGCGGGTGTCGTGGACTCACCGGGCTTGCATCGGCCTGATGGCCGCCCTCGGCTGCCAGTCGGGGGGGCCGGCGGGCCCCCCGCCGGGCACCCGCGTCGGCTACTACGCCGCGCCCGGCGGAACCGACGCGGGCGACGGCAGCACCAGCCGCCCGTGGGACCTCGCCACGGCGCTGGCGGGTGGAAACGGGGGCGTGCAGGTGCAGCCGGGAGACACGATCTGGGTGCGCGGCGGCGCGTATCCGGGGACCTTCAGGAGCACGCTGACCGGGACCTCGGCGGCGCCGATCGTGGTCCGCCGGTATCCGGGCGAGCGGCCCATCCTGGCCGGCGACGGCTCGAGCAACACGCTGAAGATCGATGGCGCGTGGACGTATTTCTGGGGGTTGGAAGTGCAGGTCTCGACGTCCGATCGTACCACTCCCCGGATGGACGCCGTGTACGTGCGCTACACCGCGAACGTGAAGCTGATCAACCTCGTGGTACACGACGGCGGCACGGGGATCTATACCGAGCCCGGGGCGCCGGGGGTCGAGATCTACGGGTGCATCGTCTACAACAACGGTTGGCAGGCGGGCGCGGGCGACCGCGGCCACGGGCACGCGATCTACGTGAAAAACGATGCGGGGACGAAGCTCGTGCGCGAGAACGTGCTCTTCAACCAATACGGGTTCGGCGTGCACGAATACAGTGATCTGGGGAGCGGCGGGCTCAACAATATCCGCGTGGAAGGGAATGTCTCGTTCGACAACGGTTCCCTGGCGCTTCCCGGCACGTCCGGCGCGGGGAACATGCAGATCGGGGGGGAAGAGCCGGTGAACAACAGCACCGTGCGCTCCAACATGACGTACTATGCGCCGACCATGTCCGAGCTGAACGTGCGGTTGGGCTACGACACCGTGCGAAGCGGGAGCCTCGCGGCGAGTGGGAATTACATCGTCGGCGGGAATCCGGCACTGACAGTCAAGGATTGGACGTCGGCAGTGGTGAGCGGCGACACCCTGGTCGGCGTGGACGAGGTCGTGCTGCTCACCGACTCCATCCTGGCCGGGAAGGCATGGAGCGGCAACTACTACTACCGGGACCCTCTGGCGGCGGCGTGGCGATACCTGACGACGGCCTACACGCTCAGCGGCTGGCAGGGAGCCACCGGGTTCTCCGGGACGGACGGGGCGGCTGCCGGCATGCCTCTCGTCGCACGCGTAGCCGTGCAGCCCAATGTGTACGAGGTCGGCCGGGGCACCGTCATTGTGTACAACTGGACAGTGCAGCCTTCGGTGCCGGTGGATCTCTCCGGGGTGCTCCGGGCGGGGGACCACTACGAGGTGCGCAGCGTTCAGGCGCTGTTCGGCGCGCCCGTGGCGAGCGGCACCTACGGCGGAGGCAGCATCGGCATTCCGATGACCCCGATCACGCCGCCCACGCCCGTCGGCCTTGCGAGCTCGCCGGCGCCGGTCACCGGGCCGGCGTTCGACGTGTTCATCGTGACCCAGGTCGGCTCTTAGGGCCGTTCCAACTTGTTTGGGATAACGACGCTCGGCAAGTGCACTACACCTACGTCCTGCTAAGCCGACTCGATGGACGGCTCTACATAGGAGCCACGGGCAACCTACGTGAACGCATGAAGCTTCACACAGACGGGCATGTTCAATCGACCGCGCGTCGGAGGCCCCTCAAGCTCGTCTATTACGAAGCGTGTCCCAGCCCTGACGACGCGTACCGACGCGAGCGTTACCTAAAGTCGGGAAGAGGTGGGCGTTACCTGAAGGTCCGCCTTGCGTCATCACTCGCTGACATCCGGAACAACAAGTTGGAACGGCCCTAGCGAAGCCGCTCGGCGATTCGCTGGACGAGATAGGAGGCCAGGGGCAGGGCGCAGGTGAACGCAGGCGAGACCGCGTTGAGGACGTGGAAGGAACGGTCGTCACCCTCGTAGCGGAAGTCCATCTCCAGCCTGCGCGCGCGCACGTCGAACAGCTGGGCGCGGATCCCGGGGCGTCCCCAGCGCCGAAACCCTTCCCGGTGCACACCGTCTGCCAGGGCGGCTGCACGACGCACCAGCGCGCGTTGCCCGTACTGACGCACCTCCGCCAGGGCGAGCTGCCGGAACCCGAAGTCGTTGCGGAGCAGCAGCCCGGCCTCCTGGGCGGCGATGCTGAGACACTCGCCGAGCTTGAAGTTCCCCCAACCCTCGTAATGCTCTCGCCAGAAGGCCGGCGTCGCGGTGGGTCCGATTTTCACGCCGCCGTCCACGCCGCGCGTGATGTGCACGCCGAGGAACGGATTCTCGAGGTTGGGGACGGGATAGATGTGCGTGCGCAGGCTCGGGGCGCCGGGCTCGGCGAGCAGGTAGCGTCCGCGGAACGGCAGAATGCGGTAGCGCTCCGAAAACCCATACTCGAGGGCGATGCGGTCCGCGTACAGCCCGGCGGTATTCACCAGGTACCCCACCCGCATGGTGCCGGCGGACGTGACCGCCCCCCCGCCGGACGCGCGCCTGCGGTACGCCGTTCCGGTCAGGAGCGCGATCCCGGCCGCGCGCGCGTCGCCGACCAACGACGCGATGACCTCCGCCGGATCGACGCTCGCGGTGCAGGGGGAGAACAACGCGCGCTCGACCGTCCTGGCGCGGGGCTCGATCCGCCGGACGTCCTCCGGGGAGATTGCTTCCAGCGGTACGCCGATCGAGTGTCCCCGGCGCAGCAGCTCCTCGAGGCCGGGGAGGTCGGCCGGGCCCGTGGTGACGACCAGTTTGCCGCACCGGCTGAGCCGCAGGCCGCGCTCGGCGCAGTAGGCGGCGAGTTGCCGGTTGCCCTCGCGCGTGAGTTGCGCCTTGAGCGTGTCGGCGGTGTAGTAGAAGCCCGCGTGCAGCACGCCGCTGTTGCGGCCGCTCGCGTGGAGGCCGCAGGCGGGCTCCTTCTCGAGCAAGGTGACGGAACAGTCCCCGTAGCGGCGTTTGAGCTCGAGGGCCAGAGCGAGGCCCACGATTCCCCCGCCCACGACCAGGAAGTCCGTGGTGCTTGCTGCGGTCACGGGAGGGGGGTCCGGGGGGTCGGCCGGGCCCGGGGGGGCCGCGTGGCCTAGGCGCGCGCCAGCTCGCGTGGCGGCGCCCAGTCTCCGCGGCGGCGCCGTGGCGTCGTGAAGGTTTGCTTCAGCGCCTCGACGTTGTGGTAGACAGGGTTCTGATAATCGCGCAGCGCGGGTTGGCTTCGGACGGCCGCTGCGACTTCCCGGATGCCGGCGGCGACGGTGAACTCGGGCTCGAAGCCCAGGACGCGACGGATCTTCTCGAAGCTGACGCGATAGTCACGAGGGTCCGGAGCGTCCTTCTGGTGCACCACCTCGGCTCCTCGCACGATGTCCGCGACCATGTCCCCCAGTGCGGCGATCCGGTGGTTGAGGGCGTCGCCGCCCACATTGAAGATCTCGCCGGCGACCCGTTCGGCCGGCGCCTCGAGCGCCGCGATGAACGCTCGGGCGGCGTCGCGGCAATGCACGTTCGGGCGCCACTGGTTGCCGCCGAAGATGGCGATCTTGCGGTCCACCACGGCGCGGACGGTGAGCGTGTTCACGACCAGGTCGAACCGCATGCGAGGCGAGAGACCGAACACCGTCGAGAGCCGGAGCACGACCGGCTGCACTTCACCCGCGCGATCGAACAGGATGTTCTCGCTCAGCACCCGCGTCCGCGCGTACAGGGAGACCGGTTTGAGGGACGACTGCTCCGTCAGGACCCCGTGGCTGCTCGCCCCGTACACGCTGCAGCTCGAGGCGAACACGAGGCGCCGCACCCGGTAGAAGTTGCACGCCTCCGCGAGCACCTTGGTCGCCGTGTAATTGAGATTGATCGTCTCCTCGGGATCGAGGTTGCAGGCCGGATCACCCACGATCGCGGCGAGGGCGAGCACGCCGTGCACGTCGCGCAGCGCGCGGCTCACGTCCCGGCTGCTGCAGATGTCGCCGGGGATGACCTCGAGCCGGGGGTGACTCAACCCCTCGATGCCGGCCGGGCCGTAGTCGAACCGGTCCAGGATGCGGACGTGATAGCCGCGCTCCAGCAGCATCCGCGTGAGGTGCGATCCGATGAACCCCGCGCCGCCGGTCACGAGCACGCGTCGGTGCTCGGTCATGCCACCGTGGTACCTGGGGGGAGCGAGCGCGGTGTCGAGCAGCTCGTGCAGCGTCACGGTTCCCGGTCGATGGACGTCCCCGCCCAGGACGAAGCGATCGATCCCGCCGACCGCCCGGACGTGAATGCCGGCGTCCTCGAGCTGGCGGACGAAGACCCGCACGACGTCGCGGTCCGCCGACGGCATCGCCACGATCACTTCGCGCACCTGGTGGCGCTCGGCGAGGTCGAGCGCGTCGTTCAGACCCCCGAGCACCGGCACGTCGTTCAGGACCGCGCCGAGTTTGGCGGAATCGTCGTCGAGGAAGCCGACGAGCTCCACCCCGGGGGCCGCGCCCCCGGCGAGCTCGCGGCCGATGGAGAGACCGTGCTCGCCGGCGCCGGCGATCATGACGCGGCGCAGTGCAGGGCGTGTGGCGCCCGACCGGCGTTCCCGCTGTTTCGCCTCGGCCACCGACCAGCGTCGCAGCGTCCGGGCGCCGACGCACAGGAACAACATGAGGAGCGCCGCCAAGAGCAGCGTCGCCGCCGAAAGATGCACGACTCCGAGCGAGCGCAGCCCGATCAAGAGGCCCAGCACGAGCGCGCTCGAGAGGCAGGTCGTGATCGCTTCCGGCAGGCTCGTGTACCGCCAGATGGTGCGGTAACTGCCGCTCCACGCCTCGACCAGCACCAGGAGCAGCCCGACGAGCACCGCGAGCGTGGCAGTCAGATCCACGCCGAAGACGCGAATCCCCTCGCCCACGGCCACCGCGGCCACGACCGCGCCCGCGCCGCAGCAGAAATCCACCCCCGCCTTCACCAGGCGCCGGATCGTCGAGCTGCGGAGCACGGGGTCGAGCAGGCGCGCACTAGAGGCAAGCGCCCGCACCGGCCAGGCGAACCGGTTGGCGAGTTGATCCAGCTCGAGATGGGTCGAGGTCATTCGGAACGCGGTCTAGGGTTGTGAGCCGGCGCAGCGCGACGCCACCGGCTATATCAGGTCTCGTGCCGGGCCATCGCTGCGCCGGCAGCGGGGTGAAGCTACCTAACTAAAAGCTCTACAGGTGGTTACCGGGCCTCTCCGGGAGGCACCCCGTACCGGCTACGGGCTTTGCCACACACCGGCCACACTTTAGTCACAATCGTGTGTCAGGCGCGGTGAGCCGCTCGGGCATTCACGGGAGGCACCGCACGATGTGCGGTCCGAGCGCGCTGGCGAGGCGTTCCGGTATCCGCTTCCAGAGGCGTGGGCCCCAGGCCAGCCCGGGATCGTGCGGCGACGGCGTCGTCGTACCGTTCCGGGAGGCGAGGTCGTACCACCAGAGCGGCTCGTCCCGCGCGCCCCAGCGATGCTTGAACTCGTGCGGGCCGGAGCCCGGCGTCGAGCGCCCGAAGTTGAAGGTGCGCACCCCCTCGCGGGCCGCGCGCTCGATGAAGGACCAATAGAGCAGCGCATTGGGTCGGAGCTCGGGAGCGCTGGCGACAGCCGAGGCCCAGGTGACCTCGACCTCCTCCGCCCAGCGCAGCGCGCAGCCGGCCGCGACGGGGCGGCCGGCGTGATACGCGCAGCCGAACCACACATCGTCCGGAAAGACTTCGGCGATCGTCTCGAACAGCCGCCGGCCGTGGGTGGGCGTGCCGAGCTCGTGCATATGCCGCTTGAACACTTCGAAGAACGGGCGGAGCTGGTCCGGTCCGAAGCGCACGGTCACCCCGGCCCGGGCGGTGCGGCGCACGTAGTTCTTGAGCCGGGAGTTGAGGGCTTGCCACACGCTGTCCGGGGATCCCGCCGTGAGGTCGAGCAGGACCGTGACCTTGCGGTGCGACGCCGGGAGCGCGATGGGGAGCGGACCGCGGCTTCTGAGCTCGAGCAGCTTGACCCCGTCGCGTTGCGCCAGGCCGGTGGCGTGGGCCACGAGTGCCTGCACGCCCGCCTCGCTGCCCAAGGGGCCCCCGTAGTTGAGGAACGGCATGGACACGAGGTAGTGACCAAACAGCAGGCTGTTCACCCGTACCAGCGGCAGCACGCCCGCGAGCCCGCCGTCCGGGTCGCGGGCCGCTAGCAAGAAGCACTCGTGCCCGAGGGCGCGCGTCATGACGGTCTTCCACCCGAACAGATGGCAATGCGTCCACTGCGGCTGGGCCCGCACGAAGCGATCCCACTCGGCGGAAGGACCCGCGAACTCCTGAACGTGCAAGGTCACCGTGCGGCCCACTCCCGGGTTGTCCGTTGGACGTAGAAGCGATACAGCGTCGGCATGGTCTGGCGCGCGATGTCTTTCAGCTGGCGGACCAGCAAGGCGCGGCCCCAGCCACGGAAGCGGGCGAGTTCCGCCGTCCGCGCCGGGGGCGTCGTGGTTTTCGGTCCGAAGCGGCCCAGGATCCAGCACCGGTCCACCTGGCGCGGGCGCGTCCAGGGCTCCGACGTGAACAGGTAGCGCAGGCCGGCGCCGGCCGCGGACTGCAACACCGCCTGCGAGATGTCACCCCCAGGGACGGAAGCGACGGGGCAGGGCTCGCCCAGCAGGTCGGCCAGGATGTCGCAGCTGGTGCGCCACTCGGCGGTCATCTGTTGCGGCGTCTGGTCCCGAAAGATGTCCGGGTGCGTGTGGGAATGGCTGCCGATGACGTGCCCGGCGCTTCGGATGTACCCGATTTCCTTCCGGTCGAGGAAGGTGCGCGAGCCGATGAGGCTCGTCACGATGAAGAAGTGGCCCTTCCACCCGCGCCGCGACAGCTCGTCGCTCGCGTAGAGCGCGCTCTTCCCGCCGTCGTCGAAGGTGAGGAGCACGTGCCGGCCGGGGCGCTCGAAATCCATCTCGAGCACCAGCTGGGGGATCAACCCCGCCGCGCCGATGGACGCGAGGTGCTGGGCGAACGCAAGGCGCGTGTGCTTGAACGGCAGCGCCGCGGGGCGCTGGAACCCCGATGCCCTGGGGTCATCGGTCACTTCGTGGAAGGCGAACGTCGCGAGCTCGGGTCCCGGTATCACCTGTGCGTCTCCCGTCTAGCGGGACAGCGAGAAGCCGGCGGGCCGCGGACGGCGCCAGCCGAAGATGTGATCGCCGATCCCCCGCAGAAAGCCGAGGCCGTAGCTGCCGTGCAGCACGACGAAGACGGCGGCGAGTCCAGCGCCGCAACGTGGCCCATGCCGCAGGGCCGCGCGGACCGAGCAGAAGAGAACGGCCACGGCATAGGCACCGGCGACGACGGCGAACGCGACGCGTGCGATCGGCCACGCGAGCCCCAGCAGCCCGGTGACCGTCAGGGCGGTCAGGAGGAACGCGGGGGCGAGCTGGCGCGCGGTCATGATCTTGCCGAGCTTCTTCGCGACGAGCGGCTTGAAGTACCCGTACTGGTAGAACATCCGCCCCAGCTGCCGCAGCGTGCGGCGGGCGTAGTAGGAGCACACGACTTCGGGAACGAGCAGGATGCGCCCGCCGTGCTTGAAGAGGCGCAGATCGAATTCGTCGTCCTGGTTGCGCACCAGGTCCTCGTCGAACAGCCCGATCCGGTCGAAGACGTCGCGGCGATAGCAGCCGAACGAGACCGCGTCGGCCCAGCGGCGCTGCGGCGAGCCGATGCGGAAATAGGCGTTGCCCACGCCGAGCGGGTGCGAGAGCCCGAGCGCGATGGCGCGCGCGATCGCGGTCTCGTCGGCCGGGAGCGTCTCGATCACGCCGCCCACGCAGTCGGCGCCGCTCTCGTCGAGGGCCTCCACCAGGCGCGTTACGTAGTCCCGCGGGTACACCACGTGCGCATCCATACGCATGACGAGGTCGCCCTGGGCCGCCCGGACGCCCAGGTTCAACGCGACCGGCGTGATCTGCTTCGGGTTGTCGAGCAGCCGCACCGTGGGGTACCGCGCCGCGTATGCGGTGACGATCTCGCGGGTGCGGTCGTCGCTCCGGCCGTCCACGACGAGGATCTCCATCCGGTCCGGTGGATAGTCGCCGTCCAGCACCGATTGCACGCACCGGCCGATGTGCTGTGCCTCGTTGCGACACGGCACGACGATCGAGACGAACGGCCTCGCGGTTGGCATGTCAGGTGATCCGGGCGGCGAGCTCGCGGAGCCCTTGCACCCATTCGCCCACCGCCGGCCAGGGGTCGTGCCGGTCCCACGTCTCGATGCGGGTACCGGCGGGCTGCGGGCCGAACAGCTCCCGCACCGCTTGCGCACGGCCCGGGTACGGGGCCGGGTAACCCGGCGGCCGGCCGCGGAGGATATGGAGGAAGCGCTTCACGTCGCCCCAGAGCCACCGCACGACCACGCCGTCCCGATAGCCTGGCGCCGCGGTCACGGTCTCTCCCTCGAGCATCCGCATCCAGAGCAGCGGGAAGTCGACCCCGGCGGCGATCGCGAGCGCGAGCGACCCCCAGAACCGGCCGTTCACCTCGATGAGCCAGGGAGGGTGCACGTCGTCGTCGCGGAATTCCACCATCGCCGGCCCGTGCCACTCGAGCGCGGCGAGCAACCGCTCGGCGGGCGCTCGCAGCCGGGCTTCCGTCGGGGCGGAACGGCGCAGGCTGCTGCCCGAGCCCGAGGGCTGGACGTCGCGCAGCCGCTCGTGCGCGAACCAGGCCACCACACGGCCGTGGTCGCACAGGGCGAACACTCCCTTGCCCTGCCCGGCGACCCAGCTTTGGATGATCGGCCAATGCTCCCCCTGGCGGCGCGCCTGGACCGTCTGGTCGAGCTCGGCGTGCGACGCCGCGTAGCCCGGCCCGGGGTCTCTGGAGAATCCCATCTCGGTGGGCACGTTGCTGCGACGGGCCTTGACCACGCACGGGAATCCCACCACCTCCGCGGCCGCGTGGCAGGCCGCGAGAGAATCCGGGAACTGTGTGGGGGGGACCGAGACCCCACACGCCTCCGCCCGAGCGATCACCCGCCCCTTGTCGAAGGCTTGCACGAGAACATCGGTCGGGGCGCAGCCGACCGTGATGCCGACCTCCGTCCACGCCGCCCGCTCCGCATCGCACAGGAGGCAGGAGCGTTCGGTGAGGGGCAGGACCACGCTCACGCCGAGACGTCTGGCCCAGGCACGGAGCTCGGCGAATGCCGCTACCGTCTCTCCCTTGACCCGGAAGCGGGCGCGGGAATGACGCGACCAGGCGCCGAGCGGCCAGCGACAGTCGCTCGCGACGAGCACGTCGTATCCGGCGCGCCCCAGCGAGCGCACGCACGCGAGGGCCTGGGTCGTCTGGCCGTCCAGCACCAGCACCCGCGCACGACGGGAGGCGGTGCCGCCGGGCAGGCGAGCCCTGTCGAGCTCAGGTGCGGGTCGGGAGATCAGCGTGGGCATAGGTCAGGGTGTCGATCGTCGCGCGCTCTTCGGGCGGCAGGTTGCACACCACCGCGCGGAACTTTCCAGTGGCCGTCCGGGGGACCTCCGCCACCGGCTCCAGTACCACGGCGACGTTCCCCATGCGCGCCTGCAGGCGCTCCACCAGGGTCCGCGCGGCGTCCGGTGTGAAGTTCTCGGTCGGCACGTAGCGGATGCGGACGCGCCGCAGCGTGTCCTGCACGATCTGCGCTTCGCGAACGGGCAGGTCCGCCTTGAACACGGGATCGAGTCGGCCGATGCGGCGGCCGTCCGGGGTGAACAGGACGTCGTCCACGCGCCCTTCGACGGCGGCGAGCGACGGGAGGGTGCGGCCGCACGAGCACGCCGTCGGAGGGGGGGACGCGGTGAGGGCGCCGCGGTCCCCGATGCGGTAGCGGATGAGGGGCATATCGGCGTTGAGCAGCCCCGTGCAGACGAGCTCGCCCGCGACGACTTCGACGCTCCCCACCTCGGGCCAGAGGTGGAGGCGGCCCCCCTGGCACTCGCTGGCGGCGGCGACGCTCTCGGCCATGCCGTAGGTCTCGCGGACGGGGCACCCGAACGCGGCGGCAATCGCCTGCCGTTGGTAGTCCTCGACCGGCTCGGCGTTGGGGATCGCGACCACCACCTGCAGATCACGCCGGCCGAGGCGCAGCGCCTCCTGGGCGAGGGCGTACAGGGAGGAGGTGTACCCTTCGAGATACGCGACGCGGTAGTGCGCCAGCGCGTCGAGGTAATACGGCAGCAACGCCGGGGCGAGATGGTAGGACGACATGTACAACTGGTTCAGCGCGGCGTTCCAGACCCAGAACGGCGGACGCCGCTGGGCCGTCGGCGTGACGAGCTGTCCCCCGATGAGCGCACAGCGGTCGCCGCGCGACAGACCGTACCAGTGGCGCCGCCGGGCCGCCGCGAGCGCGTACAGCGCGCGCTCGGTCTCCCGGCTCCGCCAGATCGTGACCGACGTGCCGGTCGTCCCGCTCGTGTGCACGCGCCACATGCGGCGCGGGCGGCAGCCGTCGGCGAGGAATGCCTCCGGCCGGGCGCGGACGGCTTCCTTGTCGAGCAGGGGCCAGTTCGCGAGGTCTTCCCAGGAGGAGCGGTCGCCTAGCCGCCGGCGAGCCTGCCACAGCGCGCGGTAGTACGGCACCCGGGTGGCGGCCCGCTGCAAGACATAGACGAGTCGTTCCTCCCGGAACCGGTCCCACTGGGCGGCCGTCCACAGCTCACGGTCGAGGGCCTCGGCAATCAGCCGGTCGGTCTCGGGGCCATAGCGCCACCGGCGCAGGTAGTAGCCGCGCAGCGAGGCGGCCGCGGACCGCGCGGGGGCGGGCAGCCGGTGGTACAGCCACAGCGCGGCGTCGCTCATCGCGCCCTCGCGTGCGACAGGCGGCCCAGCGTCGTCGCCACGCCGAGGAGCGGCACGAGCGACAGGCGGGCGGCGCCCGCCCAGTCACGGCGCGCGAGCTTGGCCTCGAGGCCTCCGACCGAGAGCCGGACGTTGACGCGCAGGGCCGGGAATCGATACCGCCCGTCGCGAAATTCGATCGTGCCCCAGCCGCGGAGCGGCAGGTGGCGGCGCACGGTGGTCGGCACCAGCGTACCCGAGAACAGCCGACCGTGAATCTGTTCGACGTAGCTCAGAAAGCAGCCCAAGCCCTGTGTCACGCCGATGCGCTGCGCCGTGCGCACCACGTAGTCCCAGTTCAGTCGCCCGCGGGTCAGCGCGCCGATGGCCCAGGTAATGTCGGCGAGCCGGAGCGACAAGCGCCCGAAGATGCGCTGGACACCCTGGAGGAGCAGCTGGTCGTCGACGGCGGGGACGACGACGGTGGCGTCTGCGATGACCATCTGGGCGCGGTTCGCGACCAGTTGGGCCGCATAGCCCGCGTGCTCCCCCACCAGTCCCAGCGTCCCGTACTGGACGTCGAGCGGTCCGGGACAACCCGGCAACACATACCGGACGGTCGCGGCCACCCAGTCGGAGAAGCCTCCGGGGTGGGTGACGGCGCCCAGGGCGGCCAGCACAGGGAGGAGCTCGCCGGGCCGCGCCAGGACGAGCAGGTCCGCGTCTCGCCCCATGTCCGGATAGTGCTGGAACGCTTTGGGGAACAGATGCGCAATCCGATACTCCGAGCAGACGCGGCTTACGCGCTGAACCCCCGCGACCAGCGCTTGCGCCCGCTCGCGCTCGATGGCGACGCCCGCGACAAACCGCTCCGGACCGTCGATCCCCAGGCGCTCGAGGGAAGCGGCGGTGCGGAGCAGGACGGCGTTCCCGCAGGCCACCTGCAGCAGGGAATCCCAGAAGTCGGGGGACGCACTGAGCGGCGCAGCTGCGCCCTCGAGCAGCAGCCGCAGCAGCAGCTCGCCGACCGCCTCGGGCGCGCTGCGGGGATCAGCTCGCCGGCGCATGTGAATCCTTCCGCCCCCGAGTTCGCAAGCTCGCGAGCGCCCAGTGGGCCAGCATGCGGAGGTGGTGCCGCCGGACCTTGGTGAACATCCGCCACACGCTGCCCCACTCGCCGTGCACGATGTAGAAGCGCAGCATCCGCAGTACGTGTTTGGTGTTGCGCTCGGACCGCTGGCGCCAGAACGCCGGGGCGTAGTTCCCTCCCAACGGCCGGCTGATCCGTTGCAACCGATCGAGAATCGCGTCCCCGCGGTCTCCGCCGGCCCACCGCACGCGGCAGGCCTCGTCGCTCCGTGTCGGGACCGCCGCGGCTCGCGCGACCCCTGACCGGTCGAGGTCGAACACGAACACCGCGCCCTCGTTCTGCTCCTGCACCATCACCTGATTGGTGATCAGCCCTTCCTTCCAGTCGAACAGGAAGTTGCCGAGGCTGTAGCAGACGATCTTCCCGTCGGGTGTCGTCTCGATCCCCTGGAGCACGTGGGGGTGGTGCATGAGGACGATGTCGGCGCCTGCCGCCGCGCAGCGTTGCGCCATCGCCCGATGGTCGGGATGGGGGTAGTCGAGGTACATGAAGCCGATGTGTACGGACGCGATCAGGACGTCGACCGACGGACGCGCCTTGCGAATCGCGCTAAGCAGCTCCTGCTCGTCGAACTCCCAGAAGCGGGCCCCGGTGTCCTGGGGAAGGAGGGTCCGGCCACAGCCCAGCCACCCGACACGCACCCCACGGCACTCGGTCCGCACGAGTCGCCGACTCGCCGCGGCATCATCGCCAGCGCCGAGTGCGACGAGATTCGCGCCTGCCGCGGCCGCCAGTGTCGAGGCGAGGCCGGTCGGACCGAAATCGTACACGTGGTTATTGGCCAGGTGCACGATCGTCACGCCCGCCTGTCTCAAGGCTTCGGCGGCGGCCGGAGGCGCCGCGAACAGCGCGTCGCGGGGGCGCTCGATCAACGTCCCCTCGAGGTTCGCGAAGGCGGCCGCCGCGGATTGCAGCAGAGGCGCGACCTCGCGCAACAGTGCGCCGTAGCCGAGCTCGGAGGCCGTGCGCCCGACCTGTCCGGAGAGCCCGCTGTCGCCCACGGCGCATACGCGGACGGTGTGGCCGACCGGCGCCCGCTCGTGGAACAGGATCGCGGACAGGTCGGCGGGGAGCTCGGGGAGGAGCGCCCGAGCCGGTACGATCCGGAACCCGGTGCCGGCATCGACGAGGAGAGGCGCGGTCGTCATGAGTTCAGCCGTTCCAGGGCCAGCCGCTCGAGCGTCCGGGCGGTCGCGTCGAAATCGACGTTATGCAGGGCCACCACCCGCGGCACTCGCTGGAAGACCTGACGGTACGCCACGGCACGCCGCTGCAAGTACGGGACGGAATACTCGCCCTTGCGGGCAAACGATTCCTCGGGACTGATGTCCAGGAAGACCGCCAGATCGGGGGTGGGCGTGAGCCGCTGCAGCAGCCGCAGCCAGCCCCAGGCCCGGTCGTAGGCCACATCGACGAGCGTGTCGTAGAAATACCGGTCCATGACGAGCACCTGCTTGCGCAGCTTTTCGACGTAGACGCGGTAGACGAGAAAGACGAGGAGATCCACCGGGTAGATGAGCCGGCGGAGTGGCTTGTTCCACAGGACCGCATTGCGGACCCGCCGGTAGGCGGCACGGAGCCGGCTCGAAGGAGCGGGGGGGGCCGTCGGCGGCGATCCGTTCGACGGGACGGCGCCGCCGCCCCCGCGGACGCGATCCCGCAGGGCGCGCAGGTAGGCGTACACGCCGACGTGATCGTTGATATGAAACACGGCCACGCGGCAATGCTGTTGCTCGAGCGTGATCTTGAGACGCTCGATCAGCGTGGATTTGCCGGCGCCGTCGAGGCCCGAAAACGTGATCAGCATTGAAGGGCCGCCTCCGCTCCACGCGTCCGCCGCAGGGCGCGCAGATGGTCCGCGAGCCGGGAGCCGTTGCGCCACGCGTCGAACAGCTCTTCGGTGCGCCGGCGTCCGTGCGCGGCGAACTCGCGCCGGCGGCCCTCATCGGCGAGCATCCCCGCTATGGCGTCGGTGAGCGCTGCGACGTCGGCGGGAGGGACGAGGACTCCACAGCGGCCGTCGTCGAGCGCCTCCGGAATGCCGGCCACGCGCGACGCGACGACCGGCGTGCCGACCGCCATCGCCTCGCGCAGCACGTTGGGAAGTCCGTCCCCCAATCCCGGCGACGGATGGACCAAAATCGTCGCTCGCCTCATGGCCTCGAGGACCTCCGCGAACGGCAGCCAGCCGCGGAACCGCACGCGCTCGCCCAGGCCTAAGTCCCGAGCCAGGGCGGCGAGCGCCGCGCGTTCGGGTCCGTCCCCCACCAGCTCGACGTCGATCGGGGTACCGCGGGCGCTCAACGCGCCGGCGGCGCGCAGCAGATGGTCGAAGCCCTTGGCGCGCGCGAAGCGCCCGACGGCCAGCACCGTCCGGGCCGGCCGGCCGTCCGGTCGATAGGGGAACGCGGCGAGGTCGAGCCCGTGGTAGCTGACGTACACCTTCGCGGCGACGCCGCCCGCCGCGTCCGCGTAGCGCTCCTCGAGGAACCGCCGGTTGAACTCGCAGCAGGTGATGATCCCGTCCGCGTAGCCCAGTTTCTCGCGCAGATAGACCGGGGAGCGGTACAGGTCGGTGCCGGCGTGGAGCCAGATGGAGAACGGCACCGGCCGCTCCATCAGGCGATGAAACAGGTACGCGCAGGTGCCGGCGTAATTGCCCCAGTACGCGAGGACGTGATCGTATTGGTCGGCATGCTGCGCCGCCCAGGCCCAGGCCTTGGGGAAGACGTAGACACTCTTGGCGAGCGGTCCCGGCCCGAATCGCGCCGCGGCCAGGCTCACGGCGGCCGCGTCGCGCACGAACGTCGCGACCTTCCGCAGCGGCCACGGTCGCGCGTGCGCCAGACTCTCCAGGAAGCGGAGGTGATGCACCCGGTGCCTCGGCAGGATGTCCTCGCCGAGGATGTCGAGGCGGTAGCGCCACAGGCGCGGATCGAGGGGCGCGACCGCGAACACGTCGATCGCCACGCCGGCCTCGAGCAGCGCCCGCATGTCACGCTCGAAAAAGGTGGCGACCCGCGCCGGGTACGTGCTGGTGAACACCGCGAGCCGCAGCGGCGAGGGCGCGCTCACCATGAGAGGTGATGCTCCCGCATCCACAGCTCGAGCGCGAGGACGATGAACACCCGCTGGTACAGGCCGCCCCGACTGATGGTGCCGAGGTAATGCCCGTCCCGGGCGCGACGGAATGCGTACAGCCATTGCCGGACCACCTCCGGGGCGAGGAAGCCGCCGGTGCGCGCGTCCCGCGAGAGGAGGAAGTCGGCGAGGATCTCGTAAAAGGCGTCGGGCACCATCACGTCCACGGGAATCGCGAACCCGTGCTTGGGATGCGCGGCGACGACGGGCGGGAGCCACCGGTGGGCGAGGGCGCGCAGTACCTGCTTGCCGGTGGTGCCGTCGGTTTTGAGGCGATGCGGCAGCGTGAGCCCGAGGGCGACGACATCCTCGTCCAGCATCGGGACCCGGACCTCGATGCTCGCGCGCATGCTCATCATGTCCACCTTGCGCAGCATGTCGGACGGCAGACTGATCTTGAACAGCGTCTCGGTCAGACGCTGCGACAGCTCCTCGAGGTCGGTCACGCCGGGCGGGTCGTACTCGTCGTAGTGACGCCAGGCGGGCAGGAACCCGTTCCGGGCGATCGGGCGCACCAGGTCCCGTTTGTCGTCTTCGCTCAGGTAGTTCGAGAGCCCGGAAATGAGGAACGCCCCATCGCGCGCTCCGACCTGGGCGAGCTCCACCGCCTTCGCGACCTGACGACCCCAGTCTCGGGTCCACCCCGCGAGCGCCCTGCCTCCCAGGCGCACCGAGTTGCCCAGCCAGGGGGGGAGCCGCATGAGCTGGACCAGCCGGTTGGCCCGCCAGAACCGCGGGTACCCGCCGAACGCCTCGTCGCCGCCGTCGCCCGACAGCGCGCAGATGATGCCTTGATCGCGGATCGCCCGAGAGATCCAGTACATCGGCAGGAGGCTCAGGTCGGCGAACGGCTGATCGAAGTGGCGCAGCAGATCGAGCACCGCGTCGGCGCTCATATTCCAGTCCCCGAGGTCGATCGTGCGGTGGGCCGTGCCGCAGTGCCGGGCGACCGCGACCGCGATCGCGGTCTCGTCGTGGCTCTTGGCGGGGAATCGCACATTGAACGTCGCGGTCGACCCGCCGGTAGCCCGGCGGTGCGCCGCGACGACGAGCGAGCTGTCGATGCCGCCGCTGAGCAGGGCGGCCACCGGCACATCGGCGATGGCCTGCCGTCCGACGGCGTCGAGCAAGGCGTGTTCCACGTCCGCGGCCGCCTGGTCCAGCCGGCGGGCGTGGTCGGGCCGGGCCGCCACCTCGTGGAAACGCACCCAGTGCGGTCCGGCGGCGTTGACCGTCAGCGCCGCCCCCTTGGGGACGGCCTCGACATTGGCGAACCCGGTCGCCGGCTCGGGCACGTAGCCCAGGCCGAGAAAGTCGTAGCACGCCTGGCGGTCGATCGCCGGGCGGAACCCCGGCAGGGCGAGGATGGCTTTGATCTCACTGGCGAACACCCACTCGCCGTTGTGGAGCGCGTAGAACAGGGGCTTCACGCCGAACCGGTCGCGCGCGAGGTACAGCGCCCGCCGACGCGAGTCATAAATCGCGAAAGCGAAAATGCCCCGCAGCCGACCGGCCATGCGCTCGCCGTGCTCCTCGTAGAGGTGCACGAGCACTTCGGTGTCCGAGGTGCCGCGGAACCGATGACCCCGGCGCTCGAGCTCGCTCCGCAGATCTCGATGGTTGTAGATCTCGCCGTTGAAGACGACGTAGACACTGCCGTCCTCGTTGGCCATCGGCTGGTGCCCTGTGGGCGAGAGGTCGATCAGCGCCAGCCGGCGGTGGACGAGCTCGCACCGGTCGTCGCTGTAGTGCCCCTCGCCATCCGGACCGCGGTGAGCGAGCAACGCCGACACCCGGGGGGCCCAGCCGGGCGCGCCGCCCAGGGCGACGGGGTGGAACCGGCCCGCGACGCCGCACATATCAGGTCGCCACCGTGGGCTGGCGACCGCTCGCCAGCGCGTACGCGAACGTCAGCCACAGGAGCGGCGTGGCGATCCAGTTCCCGCTCATGTTGACCACCAGCACGGCGATGAGCAGGGCGAAGGGCGTGATTCCCTCGACGCCGCGGCGCGCCCGCCAGGCGGCGCGCAGGCAGAGCCACGTGCCGAGGGCGAAGGGGACCATTCCCAGGAGCCCGGTCGACGTCAAGACCTCGAGCGCGAGGTTGTGGGTGTCGCGGCGGGGCACGTGCTGCTCCGGGAGCCGGTTGCCGAGCTCGTACATGTTGGTGAGCGGCCCCCAGCCCGTGAGCGGGTGCTCGAGGACCATCCGCAACGCGGTCGGATAGATGCGCTCGCGTCCCGCCATGAACCCGGTTTCGGCCGTCTGGAGGAACCGGTTGCGCGTGCCCACGAACTGGTACGACACCCAGATCAGGAACCCGAGGGCGACCAGCACGGCGGCGGCGTTGCGCAGGCGAGTCGCGACGCTCGCGCCACCCAGCGTGAGCGCCAGGAGCCCCGCGCCCAGCGCGAGCACTCCCCCACGGGAGCCGCCCTGGACGATGGCGATGGCGATGGCCCCCACGACGGGCCAGGCGAGCGCGCGGGCCCACCGCGTGCTGTGCGCGCGCCCGTAGGCGAGCCCGAGCAGCGCGATGATGCCGCCGCTGAGAATCATCGCGGCGTGGTTCTCGTTCTGGCCGAGGGCGGTGATCCGCACCCCCCCGGTCCACTCGACGATCCGCTCCGTGCCGATGCCGGCGAGCTGGATGGCGGCACGGAGCGCGCTCGCGACCCCCAGCGACACCAGCGCCCCGCGGGCGACATCCTCGTAGTCCAGCACGTTGGAAGCGACCCAGAGCAGGAGCACCGCTTCCAGGAGCAGAGTGAACAGCTTCTGGACCTGGTCGCCGTAGTGGCCCCCGTCCACGACGAACGCGCCGAGCAGGACGTACAGGTACACGCCGAACCACCGCACCGCCCAGGGGAGGCGGGCGAAGCTGGTCCGCGGCTGGAGCAGTGCGACGAGCAGAAAGGCGGCGCAGGTGAGCGTCGTGACCTCCCAGGGGATCGTTCGCTTGGGATACTCGAACGGCAGGGAGAACACGAACAGGTAGAACGCCCAGCGGACCACCGGATGCACGACGCGCAGCGGCGGGTGCGTACGCGGACGCCCGGCAAGGGGCGCGCGCGTGAGCGCGGCGGCGGCCGGGGAGGTCAGCACCGGGTGGTCTCCCGGAAGAGCATCGCGAGGACCCGCTCGGCGACCTGCGCCGGCGGCGCGTCGTCGGTGCGTACCGTGGCGAGGCTCGTGCCGTGGCGGGCGAGCGCCGCGGTCACCTGCGCGAAGGCGACGCGGAACGACGCGATGAACGCCGCGACGTCCCGGTCGGTCTTGTGCTTGACCAGGTGAGGCTTGGCGCGGGCGCGGATGCGCTCTTGCAAGACGTCGTCCCGAGCGTCGAGGACCAGGACCAGCCGGACGACGGCAGCCCACTGCGCCAGCGCCCGCTCGCGCCAGCGCCCGAGCACGGGGTCGCTCTGCGTGGCGGGACAGAAGACGTGGAGCCAGCTCAGCACCAGCACGGGCCCTTCCTCCAGGAGGAGAACGCGACTGCCGTTCGTGGCCTCATGCGCAAGGAACGCGCCCAGCGCATGCAGGCGGATGATTTGCCGACTCTCGGCCCAGGGGAGCCCGGCGGTGCTGCGACACAGGTCCAGCAGCGTGGGAAGCGTGCGCACGGCGCTCGCGAAGCGCACCGGGGCCGGGACGTGGTCCACACCCAGTCCCGCACGAATCCGGTGATCGCGCTCGGCCAGCATGCGCGCCAGCGTACTCTTGCCCGCGCCCGGCGGGCCGATCAGTTCGATCACGACAGGTCGTAGCGGCGTCATGGAGCTAGAGCGCGGTCCAGATGATCCTCTTCAGGTCGGCGACGACGTCCGGCAACGGCCGGTTGGCGTCCACGACGCGCGCGCGCGTCTGGCTCCAATCGGTCTCCCAGACCGTCTGGGCTCGACTGCGGACATAGTCGGCCGGCTCGGTCGTCTTGCGCCGGACGGCCGTTTCGGGATCGACCCGCAGCACCACGAGGAGGCTGTCGGGGCCGATCCGCTCGTAATAGCTCCGCTCGATTCGCGCCAGGAGCGCGGCGAGGCGCGGGTACGGCACGCTGGCGACCAGCTCTTCGATACGCGGCCCTACGAACTGGTGGTTCTCGGGCACCGGGTAGCGCTCGCAGATCGCGAGCCCCTGGTTGGCCGTGAAGCGGCGAACTTTGCGGTAGAGACGATAGCGGTCCCGTGCGGTCGCGAGATGGTACAAGAGCTCGAGGTATTGCTCGAGGGTAGAGGTGCCCAACCACTTGAACCGGCCGGCGACCCGGATCGCCGCACTGACGGCGAGGGTCGCGAGGGTTTTCGGGGGCCGCCCCAGGTGTGCCCGCATCGTGGCGAAGTCCTTGGAGAGCCAGGCGTGCAGTGCGGTGGCGCAGGTCGTCTTGCCTGCGCCGTCCCCGCCCGCCAACGCCACGATCTTCCCGCCGCCGGCGATGTACTTGTGCGAGGGAGGACTGGCGAGCACGCCGCCGAGGGTCCGGATGCGCCCCCCCAGGGTCGCGAGTCGCAACGCCAGGGGCGCGCGCCGGGCCTGCGGCCGCAGGCGCCGATGCAAGGCATGCTTGACCAGCGCCCGCCGCCAGGCGGGGAAGCCGGGACGCAGCGCCTGGAGACACGCTTCGAAGCAGGAGCCGTCGATCCAGGGGAGGTGCCGGTCCAGGAGGTCGCGCAGGCGATTCCGGTCGCTTTGTCCCTCGAGCTGCGCGAGCTCGGGCTGGACGTCTCGGAGCCACCGCGGGAGCCCCGGCACGAGCGCGTCCCGCAGCGAGAACCGCGCCACCGTGCGGAGCACCAGCAGGACGAGCTCCAGCTCGGCTGCCGGCGTCTGGAACACGCCGTTCTGGACCGCGGAGTCGAGGAGGGGCTGCTCGATGGGGAGGACGTACGTCGTCACCCAAGGCCGGCCCACTACGAGGCGGTAGTAGACGTGGAGGTGGAGCAGCTTGCCCGTGTCCGGGTCAAAGCCGAAGAAGTGCAGCTGGTCGGGAATGTGCCGGCCGTACCAGGAGTCTGCCAGCTTGAAGTCCAGCTCGTGTAGGACGGCCGTAAAGCGCTGTTCGTCCGCACGGTCCACCAGGAGATCGATGTCGCCGTCGCCAGCGCCCCAGCGCTGCCGCTTCAGGTGACCCTTCCACTGGCAGTATCGGATGCCGTGTATGCGCAGCGCCTCGGCCAGCCGGGTGACGAGCGGCATGGTGCCGTTGACCGGCGCCGCCGCCGCGCCCGCGAGCGTGACCTGCGGCTGTTGGAGAAACGCCCGCAGTGCGGCGACGAACCAGCGCCCGTCAGGCCCGAGGAACAGGCTCGGAGCGCTCCACACGATCAGCACCATCCCGCCCACCGTTACCGCGAGCGTCGCGAACAACAGCTCCAAGGAAGGAGCGCCCAGGGCACGGAGCGCGACCGTCGCTCCGCCGGCGAGCAGCCCGGCGGCCGCGGCGAGCGCGAGCGCCGGCGTGTGCGCGTCCCAGAAGCTCCGCCACGGCAGCCGGGTCAACCGGAGGCCGAGATCGGCCATCAGGAAGAAGTTCACGGCCAGCGCGGCGACGACGCCCGCCGCGACGCCGTCGATGCCCCACGCCTTGCCGACCAACGCCCCGGTCAGCACGCACAGTGCGTACACCAGCTGCCGCCAGGCGCGGTGATACACGGCGGCGGTGGCGCGGGCGGTGACGTCGCTGATCCGGTAGCTCGTGCGGAGGAACATGCCGAGCGCCAGGATCTGAAACGGCGTCACGACGGCGGTCCAGCGGGGTCCGAGCATCGCGAGGATCAACTCCGGCGCCACGATGAAGAGGACCAGGCTCGCCGGAAGCATGATGAGCCCCATCAACGCGACACCGCGCCGGTAGGCATCCGCCAGTCGGCGCGTATCGGTCTGGATGCTCGCCATCGCCGGGAACAGCACCCGATCCACCGCGTCGCCCAGGAGATGCGGCGGTCCGGCCATCAGCTCGTAGGCCCGCCCGTAGAATCCGAGCGCCGCCGCACCGAGCCACCGCCCCACGACCAGGTTGTCGACCTGGAGCGCGAAATAGTTCGCGATCTTGGAGGCGGTGAACCCGCCCCCGTAGTACATGAGCTCCCCGAGGGCGGCGCGATCCGGGAGCAGGCGCACCGCCGGCGGCCGGGTTACGACCAGGATGATGGTATAGAGGGCCGTCTGGGCCATCTGCGCCGCGACCAGCGCCCACACCCCGGCGCCAAGCAGCGCCAACACGACGCCGACTACTCCGTAGCCCAGGACGAACGTCAGCACTTCCATCGTCGCCAACCAGCGGAACCGCAGCTCGCGTTGCACCTGCGACTCGGCGATGGCCGAGAGGCCGTCGAGGGGGAAGATCCACGCGAGCACCCGCAGCACCGGCTCCACGCCCGCGATGTGGAAGAACCGCGCCGCGAACGGAGCCGACACCCAGAGGAGCACGCCGAGCAGCAAGCCGAGCAGCACCGAGGCGGAGAACGCGGCCTCGAGGTGACGGCGTTCGAGCACCGGTCGCTGGACGATGGCCGGGGCGAGGCCGAGCTGCGAGAAGATGGCCGAGAAGCCGACCACGACCAGCGCCGCCCCGACGATGCCGAAGTCGGCGGGCGAGAGCAGCCGCGCCATGATCGCGAGCACCAGGAGGCGCAGACCGGCGTACACGACCTTACCCCCGCCGATCCACACCAACCCGCCCAGCGTTTGCCGGGTGAGATCGCGATGGGTAGGCGGCGACGTCGGCATGTGCCAACCAGGTCCTCTCTCAGGGCGATCGGTCAATGGCATGCTCCACTACCGCTGTCGGTGAAGCTGAGCCCGGCAATCGGGATGAATTGCCAGCTGTAGCTGTTGGTTGCGAGCGTGAGCTTCAGGACACCCGGCGTGCCGGTGTTGTGCACCTCGCTGTTCGCCGCCGTGCCGCCGCTGAAGTTGTTGACCCCGATGCCGCCGGTACCGACGGTGAATTGCCGGATGCCCAGCTGGGGATCGGCCGTGCCGCTCGAAGTCTGCGGAGCGAAACGCTCGTAGACCTCGTAGTGCGCGTTGATCACGATCTCCGCCCCGGCGGCGTAGAGATCGTCCCACAGCGGCTTCACGGCGGCATTCACCACCGGCAGCCCGGTGCCGGACGTGGAGCTACCGGCAGCCCGGTGCCGGACGTGGAGCTGAAACGCGGCAGGTGCCAGATGGCGAGCGCGCACTGGGTGGGGTGGGCCGTCAGGTCGGCTCGGAGCCATTGCTCCTGGGCCGAGCCGGCCGACATGGAGATGTTGCTGTTGAGCACCACGACGTGCCAGGTGCCCACGTCATAGCTGTAGTAGAACTTCCCCGAGTCGCCCGCGGCGGCGCCGAAATACTGTACGTAGGTCGAGGACCCCGGGCTGAAACCTTCCATGTGGCCGATGGCGGGCCGGGTGCGTGCCTTGTGGCGACCCCACGATGGGTCGTAGCAGTTGACGAAGTCCGGAGGGCTGGTGCTCCCGCCAGAGACATTGTCGCCGACGGTGAAGACGGCGCCGGAGATGCCGTCGAGCAAGGCCGCGGTGGCCTCGTCGTTCTGCCGGTCGCAGCGGGCAATGTCCCCGGCTCCCACGAGCACCTGCGCCCCGACTGGCGCCGTGACCGTGACGACCTGCGAAGTCGTGTTCGTGGCACCAGCATTGTCGGTGACCCTGAGGCTCACCGTGTAGGTGCCGCCGACGGCGTAGGTGTGGGGCGGGTTCGCGACCGTGGCCGTGGCGCCGTCGCCGAAGTTCCAGCTCCAGGCGACCACGCTGCCGTCGGGGTCGGTGCTCGTGCTCGTGAAGTTGCAGCTCAGATCCCCGCACGCTTTGGTAAACGACGCCGTCGGCGGGAGATTCGGAGCGGTTACTGTGACGGACTGCGAGGTCGAGCCCGTGGCACTGCTGTTGTCGGTGACGGTAAGGCTCACGGTGTAGGTGCCACCCGTGGCATACGTGTGCGAGGGGTTCGCCACCGTGGCGGTCGCGCCATCGCCGAAGCTCCAGCTCCACCCGACCACGGTGCCGTCGGGATCGGTACTCGTGCTCGTGAAGGAGCACGCGAGCCCCGAGCAGCTGCGCGTGAATGACGCGGTGGGCGGCGTGTTGGGCGGCGTCACCGTGACGCCGTGCGACGTGGAGCCCGTGCCGCCGCTGTTATCGGTCACCGTGAGACTCACGGTGTAGGTGCCGCCGGCCGCGTAGGTGTGGGACGGGTTCGCGACCGTAGCGGTCGCACCATCGCCGAAGCTCCAGCTCCAGGCGACCACGCTGCCGTCGGCGTCGGTACTGGTGCTCGTGAAGGAACAGGCGAGCCCCGTGCAGCTCTGCGTGAACGCGGCGGTGGGCGGCGTGTTGGGCGGCGTCACCGTGATGCTCTGCGACGTGGACCCGGTGCCGCCGCTGTTGTCGGTGACGGTGAGGCTCACGGTGTAGGTGCCGCCCCCAGCATAGGTGTGCGACGGGTTCGCGACCGTGGCGGTCGCGCCGTCGCCGAAGCTCCAGCTCCAGGCGACCACGCTGCCGTCGGGGTCGGTGCTCGTGCTCGTGAAGGAGCACGCGAGCCCGGTGCAGCTGCGGGTGAACGCCGCGGTGGGCGGCGTGTTGGGCGGCGCCACGGTGATGCTCTGCGACGTGGACCCGGTGCCGCCGCTGTTGTCGGTGACGGTGAGGCTGACGGTGTAGGTGCCGC
>WNES01000271.1_pt1 | contig 27478 bp, 28 predicted proteins | sample 5399931 | NCBI WGS metagenome assembly WNES01 (sample SAMN13153332, study PRJNA577476) | soil metagenome | isolation source: 20 cm grassland meadow soil 2 days after 3rd rain plot 5 | place: USA:California | collected 2015-11-11
TCCGAGGAAGCGTTCTTCCGGGGCGCGGTGCAGCGCGAGTTCGGCGTGGCTGCGGCAAGCGTGTTCTTCGGGCTTCTCCATCCGCTCGGCGCGGCCTACATCGTGTGGGCCACGGTCGTCGGGGCGGGGCTCGGCGCGCTCGCCATCACGACCGGAGGCCTGGTCGCCCCCATCGCGGCACACGGCACCTACAACCTGCTCGCGCTCACGTACCTGCGCCGCCGCTCGACCCGGCCCGACACCCGTTCCTGACGCGCGGCCGGTCCGTAATTTGACTGCAAGGACCGGTTCCACTACCGTCCCCGCGTGTTGCCGCACCGCGTGCTGGCCGTGCTGGCCGTCGCCATCGTGGCGTTCGGCTGCGCGGGCAAGAAACGGCTGGTCCCGTCCGAGAAGCTCTGGAGCGAAGGCAACTCGGCCTTCCACGACGAGGCCTGGGAGGTCGCGATCGAGCGATACAAGGCGCTCCTCGACCAGCACCCGTTCGACGCGAACGCCGAGGAGGCCGAGCTGAAGATCGGGCAGGCACACTACTTCGCCGGGCACTACGCCGAGGCGCTCGCCGCCTTCGCCGACTTCGAGCGCATGCACCCGACCAGCCCGCAGCTGCCCGCCGTCGAGTATCACCTCGGCATGGCGTACCTGGCGCAGGCGAGCACCAGCGACCGCGACCAGCAGGCATCCGCCAGCGCCCACACCTACTTCCAGAACCTGGTCGACCGCTTTCCCACGAGCCAGTGGGCGGAGAAGGCTCGCCTCAGGCTCCGGGAGTGCCGCGAGGCAATCGCGATGCACGAGGCGGGCATCGCCCAGTACTACCTCAGGCACGGCAACATGAAGGCCGCCGAGGCGCGCCTGCGGAGCCTCCTCGCCGACTACCCGGACACCGACGCCACCGCGCAGGCCCTGTACGCGTTCGCGCAGACCTACGCCAAGCGGAAGGAGCCCGAGGACACCACGCTCGCGCTCGCAACCCTCGCCCACCACCACCCCGAGGGACCACTGGCCGCCGACGCCCGCCGCCGGCTCGGGCCGGAGCTCTCGGCGTTCGACGGCGACGACCCGCTTCCCCGACTCGTGCAGCGGCTCGACGAGCTGCAGGGAAGAGCCGACCGCCAGCAGCTCCCGCGCGCGGTGTCCGCGTACCCCGACAACGGCCCGGCCACGCAGTCGCCGTACTAGGAACGCGACCCAAGACGTCTTGGGTCGCGGAGCGGAGGCGAGGGTGTTGCGCCTTCGTCACGCGCGACCGCCGTGCCGCGGCTGGCGAAGCCAGCGCGGCAGAACAGGCACGCGCGGTCGCAGGGTCTCGCGGCGAGGGTGGGGGCTCGTTGCGTTCGCAACTGGGCCTGTTCGCGCGGCTGCGGAACCGCGCGTGTTCGTTCGCCGCGCTGGCTTCGCCAGCCGCGGCAGGGCAGTCGGGCGTGATCCGGACGGAACACGCTCGCGTCCGGTTCGCGACCCAAGATGTCTTGGGTCGCGCCCCTAGCGCGGCGGCGCACATTGACACAGTCGGACCTTTCGGGTTACGTCCCATCCGGGAGAGAAGGAAAAACATAGCCTTATCCAGAGTGGCGGAGGGCCCGGCCCGGCGAAGCCACAGCAACCGGTCCTTTGGGACGCTGGTGCTAATTCCGACGCATCGCTCGCAAGAGCCTGCGGAAGATAAGGTTCGCACGCTGGTAAGCCCCTTTCCTCTGGGAAGGGGTTTTTTGTTGCCATGCTCGTGCACCATGAATCGGATCTCGACTTCGCCGCCCGGCGCGTTCTCGTCGTCGGCGTCGGCGGGCTCGGATCGTCGGCGGCTCTCGCCCTCGCCCATGCGGAGGTGGGGACGCTCGGACTGATGGATCCGGACCCGGTCGAGGTGTCGAACCTGCATCGCCAGCTGCTCTACGATTCCGCGGACGTCGGGCGGCCGAAGGTGACCGTCGCGGCCGAGCAGCTCCGACGGCTCATGCCCGGCCTGCACGTCGAGAGCCGGCGCGAGCGATTCGGCCCGCACCAGGCCGCCGTCCTGCGCGGCTTCGACTGTGTCGTCGACGGCACCGACACGGTGGCCGCCAAGTTCGCGCTGAGCGACGCGGCGGTGGCGGCTCGCGTGCCCCTCGTCCACGCCGGGGTGCTCGGCTTCGTCGCGCAGCTCATGACCGTCGTCCCGGGGGAGAGCGCGTGCTACCGCTGCGTCTTCGAGGAGCCGCCGCCGCCCGACGAGGTGCCGAGCTGCCAGGAAGCGGGCGTCCTCGGACCCGTCGTCGCGCTTGCCGGCGCCCTGCAGGCCGCCGAAGCCATCCGCCTGCTCGGCTGGGGGGCTCCGGCCTGGGCGAACCGGCTCCTCAGGATCGACGCCTGGACGGGGCGCTGGCGGACCGTGCCGCTGGCGCCGAACCCGCGCTGCGCCGCCTGCGCGGCGCTCTCGCCGCTCGCCGCGCCCACCGCGAATGCCGGAAGGAGTGAAGGTCCATGAGCTACGTCACGGGTTTGCGTTGCCGCGAGTGCGGCGGCGAGACCCCGGTCGCGCCGCTGCACGTCTGCGAGACGTGCTTCGGTCCCCTCGAGGTCGTCTACGACTACGCCGCCGTCCGGCGCGTGCTCACCCACCAGCTGATCGCGTCCCGACCGCGGAACCTCTGGCGCTACCGCGAGCTCCTGCCGATCGAAGGCGAGCCGCAGGCGGGGCTGCATTCGGGATTCACGCCGCTCGTGCGAGCCGACCGCCTGGGCGCCGCGCTCGGGGTCCGCGAGCTCTGGGTGAAGGACGATTCCGTCAACCACCCGACCTTCTCGTACAAGGACCGCGTCGTGTCGGTGGCGATCTCGAAGGCGATCGAGTTCGGGTTCGACACCGTCTCCTGCGCGTCCACCGGGAACCTCGCCAACTCCGTGTCGGCGCACGCGGCGCGCGCCGGCCTCGCCTGCTACATCTTCATCCCCGACGACCTGGAGCAGGGCAAGGTCATCGGCTCGACCATCTACGGGCCGCGGGCGATCGCGGTCCACGGCAACTACGACGACGTCAACCGCCTGTGCAGCGAGATCGCCGACAAGTACGGCTGGGCCTTCGTCAACATCAACATGCGGCCGTACTACACGGAGGGTGCGAAGACGTACGGCTTCGAGATCGCCGAGCAGCTCGGCTGGCGCCTGCCGCGGCACGTCGTGGTGCCGACGGCCGGCGGCACGATCCTGCCGAAGGTCGCCAAGGCGTTCCACGAGCTCCTCGACCTCGGGCTCGCCGACGGCGACTTCAAGATCTACACCGCCCAGGCGGCCGGCTGCGCGCCGGTGGTCCAGGCGCTCCACAGGGGCACGGAGCTGATCGCGCCGGTCAAGCCGGCCACCATCGCCAAGTCGATCGCCATCGGCAACCCGGCCGACGGGTTCTACGTCTTGAAGGCGGTGCGGGAGTCCGGCGGCTGGGGGGAGGCGGTCACCGACGAGGAGATCGTGGAGGGCATCCGCCTCCTCGCCCGCACGGAGGGGATCTTCACCGAGCCCGCCGGCGGGACGACCGTCGCGGTCACGAAGAAGCTCATCGAGCAGGGTCGCATTCCGCGCGACGAATCGATCGTCGTGTGCATCACGGGTAACGGCTACAAGACGCTCGAGGCGGTGCTCGACAGCGTCGCGCAGCCGTCTCGCATCGCGGCCCGCCTGGCGGACTTCGATGCCCTCTATGCGCGGCTCAACGGCGGGCAGGAGGCGAACGCGGTTTAGGGGCCCGGTCCGTCTGGCAACCGAAAGGAGGAACGGTCATCATGGCCCACGTGAGGATCCCGACGCCGCTGCGGAAGTACACCGCGGGCGCCGAAGCGGTCGAGGCGGAAGGGGCGACGGTCGCCGCGCTGGTCGACGACCTCGAGCGACGCTACCCCGGCATCCGGGAGCGGATCTGCGACGAGAAGGGCGAGGTGCGGCGCTTCGTCAACCTCTTCGTGAACGGCGAGGACATCCGCTTCCTCAAGCAGCTCGCCACGCCGGTCAAAGCGGGCGACGAGGTGTCGATCGTCCCGGCGATCGCGGGAGGCGCCTAGCGGCGGAGGATGACGTCCGTCGCCGCCCTCGCTCGCCCGACGGCGCCGACGGAGGGGCCGCTCGCGGCCCTCTCCGTCGCCCCCCTGGTCGGCAACACGCCGCTGGTCGAGATCCGCCACGTGCGGGACGGCGTCGCCCCCGGGGTGAGCATGTGGGCGAAGCTCGAGGGGTTCAACCCGGGGGGCTCGGTGAAGGACCGCCCGGCGCTCAAGATGATCGAGGACGGCCTGGCGTGCGGTCGGCTGGTGCCGGGCAAGACGATCATGGACTCGACATCGGGCAACACGGGCATCGCGCTCGCCATGGTGGGCGCGGCGCTGGGCTATCCGGTGAAGCTCGTCATGCCCGGCAACGTCAGCCTCGAGCGCAAGCGGGTGGTGGCCGCCTTCGGCGCCGACGTCGTCTACAGCGACCCGCTCGAGGGCTCCGACGGCGCGATCCGCCTCTGCCGGAAGATACTCGCCGAGGATCCCGACCGCTACTTCAAGCCCGACCAGTACAACAACCCGGCCAACGTCCAGGCCCACTACGAGACGACCGGCCCCGAGATCTGGCGGCAGACCGAGGGAGCCGTCACGCACTTCATCGCCGGCATCGGCACGGGCGGCACGATCATGGGGACCGGCCGCTATCTGAAGGAGCAGAACCCCGCCGTGCAGATCGTTGCCGCCGAGCCGGACGACGCCTTCCACGGCCTCGAAGGGCTCAAGCACATGGCGTCGTCGATCGTGCCCGGCATCTACCACGAGCAGGAGCTCGACCTGAAGCTCGGCATCTCCACGGAGGACGCCTACGCCATGGTCTACCGGCTCGGCCGGGAGGAGGGGCTGCTCGTCGGCCAGTCGTGCGGCGCGGCGCAGGTGGCCGCGCTCCGGGTGGCGCGCTCGCTGCGCGAGGGGACGGTCGTCGTGCTGTTCGCGGACTTCGGCGACCGCTACCTCTCGACCAACCTGTGGCTCGGCTGGCGCCCCGTCGAGGAGCCCGCATGAAGCGTGGGACACCGGCGGCCAAGAGCGGGAAGATACGCGAGAAGTTCTACCTCACGTACCCGAAACGGCTCGTCCGCGAGCCGCTCATCTACTGGTGCAGCCGCAAGTTCGAGGTGGTGACGAACATCCGCAGCGCGAGCGTCGGCGAGGACATCGGCATCATCGCCCTCGAGCTCGACGGCACGCGCGAGGCGATCGACGGCGCCGTCGCGTGGTTTCGCGAGCAGGGCGTCACCGTCGAGCCGATCGAGAAGAACGTGATCGAATGACGCTCCCCACCGACGTGCTGACGGACGCGCACATCGACCGCTACAGCCGCCAGATCATCCTCCCCGAGGTCGGCGGCCGCGGCCAGGCGCGGCTGCTCGCGGCACGCGTCCTGCTCGCCGGCGGCGACCAGGCCGCGCGCTCGGCCGCGACGCTGCTCGGGCGCGCCGGCGTCGGAGCCCTCGATCTACTGGACGGTCCGGCCGAGCTTCCCGAGCTGTCGCCCGACTGCCGCCTCGCTCGTCACGCCGGGGGCCCGGCGCTCCCCGACGCCTCGGTGGTGGTGGACCTCACCGGCGACCCCGCGTCCGCCGCGAGGCTCGGCCGGCACGCGGCACGGGCAGGCCGTCCTTTCGTGATCGGCGTCCGGCGCGACGCGCGGGGCGTCGTCACGACGCTCGTCGGGCGGCCGTGCGGCGCGTGCGTCCCCGCCGCCACCCTCTCCATCGGCGACGCCGCGCCTGCCACGCCCGCCCTCGCCGCCTCCCTGGCGCTCGCGGTCGGCGCGCTCGCCGCGAGCGAGGCGCTCGCGCTCCTCCTCGGCGCCGCGAACGCCGGTCGGAGCCAGCATCTCGACGTCGCCGCGGGCACGTGCGTCGCGCTCGCGCTGCCCCGCGGCGCCGGGTGTGTGCTCTGCGGGGGCACCGCGTGAGCCTCGACGTCCACCCCGCGTACCTGAAGCTCGAGGTCGCCGCGCGGGGCGTCATCCTCGACCCGAGCGTCCGCGCCCGCACCGCCCTCCTCCGCCCGACCACCGGGGCCGACGCCGTGGCACGGTCGCTCGACCTCGTGCTGCCGGACGACGTGTGGGTGAGCGCGTCGGTCGAGGAGCGGGCGACCGCCGGGTCGCCCTTCCGTCTGCTCGCCGACGGCGAGCGCCTTTTCCTCGCGCGCCGCAACCCCGACGGCGCCGAAAGCCTCCGCATCGAGATCCGCGCCGTTCCGCAGCCACGCTTCTACGAGCGGCACACGACACGCGGCACGCCGATGTGGCGCGTCGCGGCCGTGCACGGCAGCCACCTCGTGATCAACCCGGCTGGCGCCTGCGGCTTCAGCCTGCGCGGCGCACCGTGCCGCTTCTGCGTGGAAGGCGCCCGGGCGACGGCGGAGCGCGACGCCGCGGCCCCGGTCGAGGAGGTGCTCGAGGTGATCCGCGCGGCCTTCGACGAGGGCGCCGCCGAGTTCGTCTACTTCAACAGCGGCTTCTTCGACGCCGAGGACGGCGGCATCGGCTTTCTCGCGCCGTACATCGACGCGGTCCGGCGCCACTTCGACACGTTGATCGCGACGCAGGTCCACCCACCGCGCGACAACCACTGGATCGATCGGACCTACGCCATGGGCGTCGACGCGCTCAGCTACAACCTCGAGATCTTCGACGAGGACGTGCTGAAGCGGCACTGCGTCGGGCGCGCGCGCTACATCGGCCGCGAGCGGTACCTCGAGGCGCTGGGCTACGCGGCCCAGGTGTTTCCGAGCGGCACCGTCTGGAGCGACCTGGTGGTCGGGGTCGAGCCGGCCGCTTCGACCATGCGCGGGATCGACGCGCTCACCGCCATGGCGGTCGTCCCGGTCGTGGCCGTGTTCCGCACCCCGGAGGCGGCCGGACCGCGCATGGCGCTCGACGCGTCCGGGGTGACGCCGGTCCTCGCGCACCTCTACCGCGCCGTGAAGGAGCGCCGCATCAACATGGGCTGGATGCGGGACCTGACGCTCGGCATCACGCCGCTCGAGGCGCGCCACTTCGCCGGCGCCGATGCGCGCCTCGCCGTGGCGGTCCAGCAGCTCACGCGGTCCCGTCTGGGTGCGCTCGCCGCACGCAGCCTCGCCCGCTTCCGCCGCCGGCTGCGGGTCCGGCGGGTGAGCGAGTCCTTCGACTCCTCGCACCTCTAGTGGCGCTCCCGCAGCCATCGCGCGCGGAGATCCTGATCGACACCCGGCCGCTGTGGCGCATCCTCGCCGAGCGCACCTACCGGCCGATCGTGCTGTCCGTCGGCCTGGCGGCCTACCTCGCGATCCGCGCCATGCCCCCGCCCGAGGGCCTGTCGCCCGCGGGGCAGAGGGCGCTCGCCATCTTCGTCCTCTGTCTCGTCTACTGGGTGACGAGCGTGCTGCCGCTCATGGTGACGAGCCTGCTCGCCATGGTGCTGCTGCCGACGACGGACGTCATCTCGACCAAGGAGACCTACGCGCTGTTCGGCAACGAGGCGGTGTTCTTCATCCTCGGCGCCTTCATCCTCGCCGCCGCACTCATCAAGTGCGGGCTCTCGTCGCGCATGGCGATCGCCGTCCTGCGCCGCTTCGGTCACACGCCCCGCACGCTCCTCCTCTCCCTCTTCCTGATGAATGCCTTCATGTCGTTCTTCATGTCGGAGCACGCGGTCGCGGCGATGACCTTCCCGATCACGCTCGAGATCGCGCGCGTGCTGCGCCTGCCGCGGCAGGGCAGCAACTACGGCCGCGCCCTCTTCCTCGCCATGGCGTGGGGCACCCAGATCGGCGGCATCGCGACCCTGCTCGGCGGCGGGCGCGCGCCGCTCGCCATCGGCATGCTGCGCGAGACCACGGGGCAGAGCTACAGCTTCGCCCAATGGACGCTCGCCGCATGGCCGATCGTGGCCATCCTGCTCGTGGCGGGCTGGCAGGTGATCGTGCGCTTCTTCCCCATCGACATCGACTCGGTGCGCGACGCCGATGTGGTGATCGCGGAGAAGATGCTGCGCATGGGGCGGCCCTCGGCACGCGAGAAGTCGATCGGGCTGATCATGGTGACGACGCTCGTCGCCTGGATCGTGGGTGGCGAGGAGTTCGGGCTCGCCAACATCGCGCTCGGCGGCGTGGTCGTGATCTTCCTCCTCCGCCTCCTCACGTGGTCCGACCTCGAGCAGTACGTGAACTGGGGCATCCTCCTCATGTACGGGGGGGCGATTGCGCTGGGCTCGGCGATGACGCGCTCGGGCGCCTCGGGCTGGATCGCAAGCGTCACGGTGAGCCGCTGGGCGCAGAGCCCCTTCCAGGTGCTCGCCCTCATCTCCGCGATCGGCATCCTCCTGACCGAGGCGATGAGCCACTCGGCGGTGGTGGCGCTGCTCATGCCGGTGGCGCTCGGCATCGCCCAGCAGTTCGGGATCGACCCGCGCGTCATGGCGCCGGCGGTGGCGCTCCCCTCCGGCCTGGCCTTCACCTTGCCGGTCGGCACGCCGGGCAATGCCATCGCTTACTCCTCGGGCTACCTCCGGCTCCGCGACATGCTCGTCCCGGGCTTCGTGCTGGTCGCCATCGCGTGGCTCGCTTTCAACCTGACCGCGGTCTACTACTGGCCGCTGATCGGCATCGGCGCGGGCCGCTGATTCGTTTGCATCTCTTCGGCCCTGCCCTTAGGCTGGAACAATGACCCACGACCGAGTCGAGGATGCCATCGCGCCGCACGGCGGCGTGCTCGTCGATCGCGAGGCCGCGGAGGTCGAGCGCGCTCGGTGGGAGCGTGAGGCGGCGCGTCTCCCCGCGATCCGGCTCGACCGCCGGGCGCTCTCCGACCTCGAGATGATCGTGATCGGCGGCTTCAGCCCGCTCGACGGCTTCATGGGCGAGGCCGACCACGCGAGCGTCGTCGATCGCATGCGGCTGGCGAGCGGGGTCGTCTGGACGATCCCGGTGACGCTCGGCGTGGGGGCGGACCAGGCGCGGCGGCTCGCCGTGGGCGCCGACGTCGCGCTCCAGGACGAGGCGGGCACGACGCTCGCCATCCTCCATCTGCGAGAGACCTACCGGCCCGACAAGCGGCGGGAGGTCACGTCGGTCTACGGCACCGACGATCCGAAGCATCCGGGCGTCGCCGCCGTGCTGGCGCAGGGCGAGGTCTACCTCGGCGGCCGGGTGACGCTGCTCCGGCATCCCGCCGACCTGCCCTTCCCCGAGCACCGCCTGACGCCGCGCCAGACGCGGGCCGCGTTCCGGGCGCGCGGCTGGAAGCGCATCGTCGCTTTCCAGACGCGCAATCCCGTGCATCGCGCGCACGAGTACATCCAGAAGTGCGCGCTCGAGATGGTCGACGGGCTGCTCCTCCACCCGCTGGTCGGCGAGACGAAGGGCGACGACATCCCCGCCGAGGTGCGGATGGACTGTTACCAGGTCCTCCTCGAGCGTTATTACCCCGCCGACCGGACGCTCCTCTCCGTGCTGCCCGCCAACATGCGGTACGCGGGCCCCAAGGAGGCGATCTTCCACGCCATCATGCGGAAGAACTACGGCTGCACCCACTTCATCGTCGGCCGCGACCACGCCGGCGTGGGCAGCTACTACGGAACCTACGACGCGCAGAAGATCTTCGATCAGTTCGCGCCCGACGAGATCGGCATCATGCCGCTCCGCTTCGACCACACGTTCTTCTGCCGCACCTGCGACAGCATGGCCTCGACCAAGACGTGCCCCCACGACGCGAGCCAGCACGTGGCGCTGTCGGGCACGAAGGTGCGGGAGATGCTGGCGCGGGGCGAGCGGCCGCCGAAGGAGTTCAGCCGGCCGGAAGTGGCCGACGTGCTGATCAAAGCCATGCGCGCGGCCTGAGGGCCGCGCGGCTCACTCCTCGGTCTGCGTCGGGCGGCGTTTAGTCGTCGGCAGCCGCGATTCCTCGGCGCGGCGCTCGTAGCCGCGTGCCTGCTCCTCCATGTCCCTCGCCCGGTCCTCGTACGCCTCGGCCTCGTCGTAGCGGTTGCGGTCGCGGAGCGCCTCGGCGGTCTCTCGCAAGCGGTACGCCTGGTCATACAGGCGGCGGGCGTTGTCGAGGAACTCGCGGGTCTCCGCCCGCTCCTTGGGGGGAGCGCTGAAATCCCCACCCGGGGGCGGCCGCGACAGCCTGGGGGTCGATTGCTCCTGGGCGCGGACGAGCCGGACCCCCGCGCAGGCGACGAGCCCCCACACCAGCACACCTGCCAGCACCGCGGGACGCCGCACCACGCCGTCAGGCGCCGGCGCCGAAGGGATGCACCTCGATGGTCACGCCGAAGACCTGCACGAGCAGCAGGTAGAGCGCGATCAGCGCGGTCACGAAGGCGCCGAGCGCGGCGACCGCCACGCCCGAGAGGAGAAGCACCGACAGCAACGCGGCGATCGTCACTGCGGGCGCCAGGAACTCGGGCCGGTTGAAGGGCGCGACCGGCTTGAGCAGCGCCAGCATACCCTGCCGCCTCGCCTCGCCGCGAAACGCATCCAGGACCCCCCACAGCTGACTGCCCACCTCGTCCAACCATTCCATCGGCCAGCCCATCATTGCGCCTCCGCCTTCAGCATGATGATCAACGCCCCGTCCGCGCGGCCCGCCTGGCGGCCGACGCCGAGCAGCATCGTGCCCCGGTTGCGCAGGCGGATGTCGGTGTCGACCAGCCGCCGCCGCCCGTCGAGCAGCCGGACCTGCATCATGACGGCTTGGTCCTGCATCCCCTTCGGCAAGACGCGCAGCAAGCGGCCGCCGGGAATCGCGAACTCTTCGGTGTTGCGCCAGCTGCATTGCCGGCGCTCCTGCTGGACGACGCGAAAAGACCGGTACCCGACGAGCCGCCGGAGCCGTGCTCTCAGCGGCTGGAGCTCCGCGTCGGAAGGTCCGCGCTCGGCGGCCCGCACGCTCACGATCTGCACCTCCATCCCGAAGGCGCCTGCCACAGCAATCGACAGCGCTGCACCCAGCGCGAGCGCCAGCGCGGCCGGGTTCACCGGCCGAACCCTCCGCTGGCGGCGTTGACCCAGATGATCGTCGTGCCGCTCCTCGGCTCGCGCCGGAGCTTCAGGTCCTTGCCCGCCAGCCGGTCGATGAAGGCCTGGTTCGGCAGCGTGCGCGGGGCCAGCGGCGGGCCGATGCTCGCCACGCGCGTCGGGACGACGCGAACGCCCTGCAGCCAGAAGACCGCGGCCGCCGCCACCGCGAGCGCGGCCACGGCCGCCGGCACGGCCCGCGCGCGCCTGCTCCAGCTCCGCCGGGCATCCACGTGGTCCGCCGCCGCCGCGACGGCGGACCAGACGTCCGAGAGGTCGAGCGCGTCGAGCTCGTCACGCACCACGCGGGCCACCGAGTCGTGCAGGGCCTGCAGACCGCGCACCGACTCGTCGCAGGCGGTGCAGCCGGCCGCGTGGCGCGCGACGGCGAGCATCGTCGGCGCCGGCAGCTCGGCGTCCGCGAACGCGTCGACCAGCCGCTCGACGTCGGCGCAGGTCACAGGAGCTCCCGCAGCCGCGACTGGAGCTGGCGACGGGCGTAGTGGAGCCGGCTCATCACCGTGCCCTTCGGACAGTCCAGGACTCGGCTGATCTCCTCGTAGGAGAGGCCCTCCACCTCGCGGAGGAGTATGACCGCGCGGTGATCGGGGGTCAACTCGCGCATCGCCTGCTCGACGCGCCGGCCGATCTCGGCGCTCCGGGCGCGCTGGAAGGGCTCGTCCGGGGGTGGGCCGTCGGCCGCGAGCGGCGGGCCGATCTCCCCCGTCTCTTCCTGCTCGGGGCGGAGCTCGCCGAGCTTGCCCTCGCGGCGCTGCTGGTCGACGCAGAGGTTGAAGGCAATGCGGTAGAGCCAGGTATAGAAGCCGGAGTCGCCCTTGAAGCGGTCGAGGTGCTGGTAAGCCCTCGTGAAGGTCTCCTGCACGACATCGAGGGCGTCTTCCCGGTTCCGGAGCATGCCTACCGCGAGCGAGGCCACCCGGCGCTGGTACCGCTCGACCAGCTCGCGGAACGCGTCCCGATCACCCTTACGGGTGCGCAGGACGAGCTCCCAATCGCTAGGCGCCACGGCCCGCAAACCTCAGACGGACCGCAGGCTGCCGATATTCACGGGCGCCGGGAACCACCATCGCGTCAGTGCGCCTCCGCCCAGTTGGCCCCGTGGCGGACGTCGACCCGAAGGGGGACCCGGAGCGGCCAGACCTTCTCCATGGCGAGCCGCACACGGGCCGCCGCCGGCTCGACCTCCGCCTCGGGGACCTCGAGCACGAGCTCATCGTGTACCTGGAGCAGGAGGCGGCCCCCAAGGCCCGCCTCGGCGAGCTGACGCGGCACCTCCAGCATGGCGAGCTTGATGAGATCGGCGGCCGACCCCTGGATGGGGGTGTTCGTGGCGGCCCGCTCCGCGAATTGCCGCACTGCGGGGTCCCGGGCTCCCAGCTCGGGGAGGTACCGCCTTCGGCCGAGCACGGTCGTCACGTAACCGCGGGCGCGCGCCTCGGTGACGGTCGAGTCGATGAAGGCCCGCACGCCGGCGTAGCGCGCGAAGTAGCCGTCGATGTAGGCCTGCGCCTCGGCGAGCGGCACGCCGAGCTCGCGCGCCGCCCGCGCGGCTCCCATCCCGTAGACGATCCCGTAGTTGATCACTTTGGCGAGCCGCCGGCCCTCGGCCGGGGGGAGCGTCGCGAAGACGTCGGCCGCGGTCCGGGCGTGGATGTCCTCGCCGCGCGTGAAGGCCTCCAGCAGCACGGGGTCCCCGGAGAGATGCGCGAGCACACGGAGCTCGATCTGCGAGTAGTCGGCGGAGATGAGCCGGTGGCCGGGAGGTGCCGCGAACGCCGCCCGGATGCGACGCCCCTCCTCGGTCCGGACGGGGATGTTCTGCAGGTTGGGCTCCGAGCTCGAGAGCCGCCCCGTCGCGGCGACCGTCTGGTTGAAGGAGCTGTGGAGCCGCCCGGTCCTCGGGTCGACCAGCGCCGGCAGCGCGTCGACGTAGGTCGACTTCAGCTTGGAGAGCATCCGGTACTCGAGGATCTTGGCGGGCAGCGGGTGGTCGCGCGCGAGCCGCGTCAGCACGTCGACGTCGGTGGACAGGCCCGTCTTCCCGCGACGCACCCCGCGGCTCGAGATCTTGAGCTTCTCGAACAGAACCACGCGCAGCTGCGCCGGCGAGTGGATGCTGAACTCGCCGCCGGCGAGGGCGTAGATCTCCTGCACGAGCCGGTCGAGCTCGGCGCCCATCGCGACCGAGAGCTTGCCGAGGGCGGGCACGTCCAGCGCGACGCCGGCGAGCTCCATGTCTGCGAGCACGGCCGCGAGCGGCATCTCGAGGTCGCCGAACAGCCGCTCCATCTCGTGGGCTCGGAGCAGCTCCTCGAGGGCCGGCTTCAGGCGATGGGCGACGCGGGCTGTCCGGCACGCCGTCTCGGCGGGGTCGGCGTCGCGCGGCCACGCCTCGCCGAGGAGCTCCCCGGCGAGCGCCGGGATGCCGTGCTCGGGGCGGGAGGGGTTCAGGCAGTAGGAGGCGAGCGCGATGTCGAAGGCGGGGCCCGCCAGTGCGACGCCGCGGCGGGCGAGCGCCACGCGCAGCGCCTTCAGGTCCGCGCCGACCTTCGTGACGGCGAGGTCGCCGAGCACGGGCGCGAGGGCGGCGAGCACGGCCGGCGCCTCGGGCGCCGCCACGACGTTCACCGGCCCCGTCGGGCCCGCGACGGCGAGCGCCGTCAGACGCGCCGCCGTGGCGCGCCCGGAGTCGAGCCCCCAGCCGAGCGCGAGCGTTCCGGCTCGCGCGAGCGCGGGCAGGGCCGCGGCCACCTCCGCCGGCGTGGTGAGGGCGCGACGCTCCACCTCCGGGGCGTCCCCCGCAGGGACCAGCTCGCGGAGCAAGGAATGGAACTCGAGCTCGAGAAACAGCGGCCGGAGGCGCGCGGGGTCGGGGCCTTCCCAGCGCAAGGCCTCGACGTCGAGGGTGATCGGCACGTCGCACCGGATCGTGGCCAGGGTCTTCGACAGGCGAGCGGTCTCGGCCTGGCGGGCGAGCGTCGCGCGGATCTTCTTCGCACCCCGGAGCCCGCTCGCCTCCACGTCGTCGAGGTGCTCGAGGATCCGCTCGACCGGCCCGAGCCGCGCGACGAGCGCGCTCGCCGTCTTCTCGCCGATGCCCTCGATTCCCGGGATGTTGTCGATCGGGTCCCCCATGAGGCCCATCACGTCGGGGACGAGCGCCGGGTCGACCCCGAAGCGGGCACGCACCTCCGCGGGGCCGAAGCGGCGGTCGCGCATGGTGTCGAGGAGGGTCGTCCGCTCGTCGACCAGCTGCATCATGTCCTTGTCGCCGGTGACGACCACGGTCTCGAGCCCGGCGGCGCCCGCCTGCGCGGCGAGCGTGCCGATCACGTCGTCGGCCTCCACGCCCGCGACTTCGATCACCGGCAGGCGGAAGGCGTCGACGATCCTGCGGATGTAGCCGAGCTGGGGGCGGAGCTCGTCCGGGAGCGTGGGACGGTTCTGCTTGTACTCGGCGTACAGGCTGTCGCGAAATGTCTCACCCGGCGCGTCGAACACGACCGCCGTGTAGCGCGGCTGCTCCTCCCGGAGCAGCTTCGCAAGCATGTTAGCGAAGCCGAGGGCCGCGTTGGTGGGGAGCCCCCGCGACGTGCTGAGCCGCGGGAGCGCGTGGAACGCCCGGTAGACGTAACCGCTGCCGTCGATCAGGTAGAGGCGCGCCCCGCCCCCCGGCTCCGCCTTTGCCATCCCCAAACTTGACTTCCCGGGAGGGGGCCGCTAGATACGCTCCCCGAATTTTCGCCGCGATCGCAACGTCTCATTCCATTACATGATCGAAGTCGCGAACCTGAGCAAACGGTACGGCGACCTGTCGGCGATCCGCGATGTCTCGTTCACGGCGGAGCCCGGACAGATTCTCGGCTTCCTCGGGCCCAACGGCGCCGGCAAGACCACCACGATGCGCATCATCACCGGCTTCATGCCGGCCACGAGCGGCACGGTGCGGGTCGACGGCTTCGACGTCTTCGAGCAGTCGGCGGAGGTGCGCCGCCGCATCGGCTACCTGCCGGAGAACCCGCCTCTCTACAACGACATGGCGGTCGTCCCGTACCTGCGCTTCGCCGCCAAGCTGAAGGGGATGAGCCGCACCGCGATCGCGGACGCGCTCGAGCGCGTGCTCCGGACCTGCGCGCTCACCGAGGTGAGAAATCGCCTCCTCGGCCACCTCTCCAAGGGCTTCCGGCAGCGCGTCGGCCTGGCGCAGGCGCTGATCCACGACCCGCCCGTGCTGATCCTCGACGAGCCGACGATCGGCCTCGACCCGCGCCAGATCATCGAGATCCGGAGCCTCATCAGGACGCTCGGCGCCCAGCGCACGGTCGTGCTGTCGACGCACATCCTCCCCGAGGTGTCCCAGGTGTGCGACAAGGTGGTCATCATCAACGAGGGGCGCGTCGTCCTCGAGGATCAGCTCGCGAACCTCACCCGGACGCGGACGCTGGAAGAGGTCTTCATCGAGGCCATCTCGCGCGACGCGGGTGACGGTGCGCGCGCCCGGGCCGCGGCCGAGGAGGAGGCGTGATGAGCAACGTCCTCACCATCGCCGGCAAGGAGATCCGCTCCTACTTCGCGTCGCCCGTCGCCTACGTACTGATCGCGGCCTACCTCGCGCTCGCCGGCTACTTCTTCTACGCGCTCTTGACGGCGTTCAACACGAGCCTCCGGATCTACAGCATGATGCGGAACCCGGAGATGCTCTCGCGATTCAACCTGAACGAGATGGTGATCGTCCCCCTGCTCCACAACATGGCCGTGCTCCTCATCTTCATCGTGCCGGCGATCACCATGCGGATGTTCCCCGAGGAGAAGCGCGCCGGCACCTACGAGCTCCTCCTCACCTCGCCGGTCCGGGTGGGGGAGATCGTGCTCGGCAAGTTCCTGGGCGGCCTGGTGCTCGTGCTCCTGATGGTGGCGCTGTCGGGGTTCTTCGGCGTGCTGCTCCTCCTCTACGGCAACCCCGAGGTGAAGCTCATGCTCACGGGCTACCTCGCACTCGCGCTGATGGCGACGGCCTTCCTCGTCATCGGCACGCTCATCTCGTCCTTCACCGACAACGTGGTGATCGCGTACGTCGGGGCGCTGTTCGCGCTGCTCGTGCTCTACACGATCGGGTGGCTCGGCGAGACGCTCCAGGGCGCTGGGGCGGCGGCCATCAAGTACGTGTCGATCACCGAGCACTTCCAGACCCTGCTGAAGGGCATCATCGACACCCGTGACCTCGCCTACTTCGCCACCGTCATCCTGATCGGCATCTTCCTGACCCAGCGCTCGGTCGAGTCGGTCCGCTGGAGGTGAGGTAGAGGTGGGCCGCACCGCATCGCTCTTCGGGCTCCTGGGCCTCGTCTTTCTCGCGTTCGGCTTCGTCGCCACCGCGTTGCTCCGCAACCTGGCCGACCCGTACGTGCTGCTCAACCTGGTCGCCGGCGCGGCGCTCGTGCTCGCCTACCTGGCCTACGGCTTCGAGGGCTTCCGCGCCGCGCTCGGCGCGCGCTCGACGCGCTACGGCGCGAGCGCCGCGCTCTACACGGTCCTCTTCCTCGCGCTGGCCGCGGGCGCCAACTACCTCCTCTACCGCCATCACCATCGGTGGGACCTGACCGAGGCGGGCGTCTACACGCTCTCGCCGCAGTCGAAGAAGGTGGTGGGTGCCCTCGGGGAGGACCTCGAGATGACGGCCTTCGTCGAGGGGGGCCAGGACCCGCAGCTCCAGAGCCTCCTCGACAGCTACAAGTACGCGAACCCGTCGCGCGTGAAGTTCCGGCTCGTCGACCCGGACAAGGACCCGCCGCTCGTCGAGCAGATGAAGATCACGACGGCGCGGAGCGTGAACCTCCAGTACGGCAAGGAATCGTTCGTCGTGACGCAGCCGACGGAGGAGAACATCACCAACGGGTTGATCCGCGTCACCGGCACGACGAGGAAGGTGGTCTACTTCGCCGAGGGGGACGGCGAGGCCGACATCGCCGACCAGCAGGAGCCGAAGGGCTATGCGGGCGCGAAGCTCGCGCTCGAGCAGGAGAACTACGAGGTGAAGCCGCTCGTGCTGCCCGCGGCGGAGACCATCCCGGATGACGCGAGCGCGGTGGTCGTCGCCGGCCCCGCCCGCCCGCTCGACGAGCACGAGGTCCAGGCGCTCGACGCCTACCTCAAGCGCGGCGGGCACCTGCTCGCGCTGGTCGGCCCGCGCGAGGGTGGTGACCGGCTCGCCGGCTTCCTCGCCGACTGGGGCGTCAAGCTCGGGAACGACATCGTGATCGACCGCGAGCTCCGGCTCTTCGCCGGTCCCTCCATGGGCATCACGCCGATCACCAAGACCTACGGCTCGCACCCGATCACGCAGAACTTCCGCGACTACACGCAGTACCCGCAGACCCGGACCGTCGAGCCCGATTCGACCGGCAAGAAGGGTCTCCAGGCCACGGCGCTGGTCAAGACGAGCGCCTCGAGTCGCGCGCTCACCAAGGTGGACGAGCTGTTCTCCAAGGGGACGGCGACCGTGGAGGACACGGACCGGAAGGGCCCGCTCACCGTGGCGGTGGCGGTGACGGCCAAGCTGAAGGACCTCGGTGTCACGCCCGCGGCGGCCACCGAGGGCAAGCCGGCACCCGACGAGGCGCGGCTCGTCGTCTTCGGCACGTCGCTCTTCGCCGACAACCAGCAGCTCGGGGCGTCGCGGCTGAACGGCGACCTCTTCTTGAACGCCATCGGCTGGCTCGTCGGCCAGGAGGAGCTGGTCTCGATCCGCAGCCGTACCATCCGCGCCTCGCGCGCCGAGCTGACCGAGGCGCAGGCGGTCCAGGTCTTCTACCTCTCCGTGCTGATCATCCCCGAGCTCCTGATCGCGAGCGGCATCGCGCTCTGGTGGCGGCGGAGATCGGAGTGAGCTGGCGCCGGATCTTCGTCCTCCTCGTCCTCGTGGCCGGGCTCGGTACCTACCTGTGGGTCTACGAGGTGCCGAAGGCGCGTGAGGAGGGCAAGAAGGCGAAGCTCCTCGGCGTCGACAAGGACGCCATCACCGGCATCGACCTCGTCTTTCCGGACCGGGAGATCGCGCTCAAGAAGGGCGACCAGGGCTGGCGCCTCGTGAAGCCGGTCGACGCGCCCGCCGACGAGGCGACGGTGAAGGGCCTCGTCAACACGCTGGCCGACGCCGAGGTGCAGCGCACGCTCGACGAGGCGCCCCAGGACCCCGCGGCCTTCGGGCTCGACAAGCCGAGCCCGCTCGTCAAGCTGAGCGTCAAGTCGGGCGCCGAGCCGCCGCCCATCGCGGTCGGCAAGAACACGGCGATCGGCGGCAAGAGCTACGTCCGCAAGGACGACGAGCCGAAGCTCTACCTGACGACGTCGTCCCTGCAGTACGGCCTCAACAAGCAGGCGAAGGACCTGCGCGACAAGCAGCTGGTCACCTTCCAGGACGACGACGTGCAGCGCGTCGACATCACCAGCAGCGGCCAGACGACCACGCTCGCACGGAAGGGGAAGGATGCCTGGGTGGTCGAGCCCGGGGACCAGCCCGCCGACTCGACGGAGGTACGCTCGTACCTCTCGACGCTGCGCAGCACCCGCGCCACAGACTTCCCGGACGACGCGCCGGCCGACTTAGGTAAATACGGCCTCGACCAGCCCCGCCTGACGGTGACGGTCGCCACCGGCAAGGACGGCGCCGAGACGCAGACGCTGCTCCTCGGCAGCGAAGGCACGCAGGGCACGCAGAAGCTGGTGTACGCCAAGCGCGCCAGCCAGCCGACGGTCTACGCTTTGGGCGACTGGACGCCGCGCTCGCTCGGCAAGCAGGCGAACGACTTCCGCGACAAGACGGTGCTCGCCTTCGAGCAGTCGCGAGTGGGCCGGATCGTGATCGAGCGCAAGGACGGCGGCGCGGGCGCGACGCTGGCGCGCGCCGGCGACAACGCCTGGACGGTCGAGGGCGGTGAGGGCAAGAAGCCCAAGGAGACGGCCATCTCGCGCTTCGTCGACGACCTGCACGACCTCCGCGGCGCGAGCATCGCCGCCGAGCCCGCGGCCGACCTCGCGCCGTACGGGCTCGACGCCCCGGACCTCCGCATCACGCTCACCGACAAGGACGGCCAGGCGATCGGCGCAATCCTCGGCGCCAAGCGCGACACGAAGTACTACGTCATGAAGGCCGGCGGCCAGACGGTCTACGAGGCGCGCGACTACATGTACACGCGCCTCGACAAGCGGCCGGGCGACTTCGTCGAGGCGGCCGAGAAGGCGGGTTCCGCCACGACCGTGCCGGCGAACCCCGCGTCGCCGCCCGCCGACGACGAGAGCGAGGGCGAGGACGAGGAGTAGGGCCGGGGGCAATGCGACGCCTTCGGCTTCTCCAGGTCGACGTCTTCACGCGGGTGCCGCTCGCCGGGAACCCCGTCGCCGTCCTGCCCGGCGCCGAGGCACTCGAAGCGGACGAGATGCAGGCGATCGCGCGTGAGATGAACCTCTCCGAGACGACCTTCGTCCTGCCGGCGACCCGGGCGGGCGCGGACTATCGCCTGCGCATCTTCACGCCGCGGCACGAGCTGCCGTTCGCCGGGCATCCGACGATCGGCACCGTCGCCGCGCTGATCGCGGCGGGCCGTCTCCCACGGCCGGCGGCGCCCGCCCGCGTGCGTCAGGAGAGCGCCGCCGGCATCGTCGAGGTCACGGTCACGCCGACCGCGAGCGGCCTCTGCTTCTCGATCGCGATGCCGTCGCCGGTGTGGCGGCCAGCGCGGGTCGACCGCGCGCGCTGCGCCCGCATGCTCGGCTGTCAGGCGACCGCCCTCGCGCCGCTGCCGTTCGAGGTGGTGTCGGCCGGTGTCCCCTGGCTCGTGGTGGCGCTGGACGGCCTTCGGACCGCGCGGACGCTCCGACCCGACCTCGGGCTCGTCGCCGAGGTGGCGGCGGAAGAGGAGGCGACGGGCGTCACGGTCTTCTGCCTCGAGGCGGATGATCCCGCGTGCGCGGTCCACGTGCGCAGCTTCGCACCGGGCGCCGGCGTACCCGAAGACCCGGTCTGCGGCTCGGGGAACGGCGCCGTCGGCGCCTACGGCGCCCGCCACGGCTTGTTCGGCGGCGGCGACTTCGCCTACGTCGCCGAGCAGGGCGTCGAGGTGGCGCGGCCGGGCCACGTCTCGTTACGCGGCCGGCGCGACGCGCGTGGCGAGTGGCACCTCGAGGTGGGAGGCGAGGCCGTCGTCGTGCTCGAGGGCTGGCTCACCCTCGGCGCCTGAGACCGCGCGTCCGCTACAGCGGCGCCACCGACCACCGCGACGCCGCCCGTCGCCGCTCCTCGCGGTGCGCGCGAAGGAAGTCGGTCACCAGCTGATGCACGCCGACCGGGTCCTGCGCGGGGTACCCGTGACCGGCGCCCTCGACGATGTGCAGGCGTGCGCCCGGGATCCGCTCCGCGAGCACGCGGGCGTTGTCGACCGGAATGATGACGTCGCGGTCACCGTGGACGATGAGCGTCGGCGCCTCGATCTGCGGGAGGCGGTCGTAGCTGCTCCAGCCCCAGAGACCCGCCATCGCATGCTGCGCCGTCTCCGGCGGTGTCGGCGGCAGCATCGGCGCGATCATGAGCAGCATGTCGCGAATGCCGGGGTTGGCCTCCACCCACTCCGCCGTGAACAGCAGCGGGAGTTGCCGGTCGACCCACGCGGCCGGCTCCATCCTCCCCATGCCCTCGACGACGGCGACGAGCTCCTCGATCACCTGGGGCTCGCACATCGTCGACCGCTCGCCGCCGCACATGGTGCAGCCGAGGACGAGCGAGCGGACCTTCTCCGGATGACGGAGCGTCAGCTCCTGCGCGATCATGCCGCCCATCGACACGCCGTACACGTGGGCGGACGCGATGTCGAGCTGATCGAGGAGCCCTGCGGCATCGTCGGCCATCTGCACGACGGTGTACGGCCCGGCGGGCTTGTCGCTCTGCCCGGTGCCGCGGTTGTCGTAGTAGATGGCGCGGAAGCCGCCCAGAAACGGCAGCGACCCGAGCCACGCTTCGCCCGGCATGCCGTAGCCCATGATGAGCAACAGCGGCTCGCCCTCCCCCGCTTCATTGTAATGAATCCTCACCCCGTTGATGATCGCGTCCGGCATCGGTGCCCTCTTGAGTGCGCCGGTGCTTAGCACGACGACGACGCGGCGGAAACGTGAAAGTTCTCTGGACATCGACCGCGCATGTGCGATAGGTGCCGGTCGAATCGGCCATGCCCCTCGTCACCTCGATCCTCGCCGGCGGCTTCGTCTTCCTGGAGGGGCCGCGCTGGCACGACGGCCGGCTCTTCCTCTCCGACATGCACGACGACCGCGTGCTCGCCGTCGGGCTCGACGGGCGCGTCGAGCGGATCCTCGACGTGCCGGCGCAGCCGTCGGGGCTCGGCTGGCTGCCGGACGGGCGATTGATCGTCGTGTCGATGACTGACCGGAAGCTCCTGCGCGTCGATCCCGGCGGTCTCGCGCTGCACGGCGACCTCTCGGGCATCGCCACCTTCCACTGCAACGACATGGTCGTCGACGGGCAGGGCCGCGCCTACGTCGGCAACTTCGGCTGGGACTACGAGGGCGGAGCGCCGCAGCGGAACGCGGCGCTGGCGCTCGTCCACCCCGACGGTCGCGTGGTCCGCGCCGCCGACGACCTCGCGTTCCCGAACGGCACGGTCATCACGCCCGACGGCGGGACGCTCATCGTCGCCGAGACGTTCGCCCGCTGCCTCACGGCGTTCGACGTGGCTCCGGGCGACGGCACCCTCTCCAACCGCCGCCTGTGGGCGTCGACCGATCCGGTTTTCCCGGACGGCATCTGCCTCGACGCCGAGGGGGCGGTCTGGGTCGCGTCACCGCTGTCGAACGAGGTGGTGCGCGTGCGCGAAGGCGGCGAGATCACCCATCACATTGCCACGGGACGGCACGCGATCGCGTGCATGCTGGGCGGCCCCGACCGGCGGACGCTTTTCATCCTCACCGCCGACGCCATCCGGCGCGAGCAGACGCGGCCCAAGCGCAGTGCGCGGATCGAGACGGTGCACGTCGACGTCCCCGGCGCCGGGCTCCCCTGACGGGGATCCGTCGGCGGGCACCTACTCGAACGCGTCGTCGTTCGCGTAGTCGGGCGGGAAGGCCGTCGGCGCGGCGGCGGCGGGCGCGCTTCCCGTCCAGCCCGGATCGAGCTCCCGCAGCCGGGCGGCCATGGTGGCCACCAGCGCCGCGTTCGAAGAATTGCGGGCGACGTTCGAGAGCTCGAAGGGGTCGCGGTCCAGGTTGTAGAGCTCCTTCTCGCCGCTCACGAGCTCGACGTACTTCCAGATGTGCGGCGTCCCGCCGGGCTTCGTGAACAGGCCGCGCACCTGGGCGAAGGTCGGGATCTTCCCGTTCCAGTGCTCGTTCAGCATGTCGGTCCGCCAGCTCGTCGCGCTCCCGTCGAGCAGCGGGACGAGGCTCCGGCCCTCGACGCCCGGATCGGGCGTGGCGCCCGCGAGCTCGGCGAACGTCTGCGCGAAGTCGATGTTGAGCGTGATCCGGCTGTCCTTGCGCGCGCGTGGGACGAGTGGCGCATAGCGCACGATCAACGGATCCCGCATGCACTCCTCGTACTCGCACTGCTTGGGCTTCCAGCGATGCGAGCCCCACGAGTAGCCGTTGTCGGCGGAGTACATGATGATCGTGCTGGCGAGCACGCCGCGGGCCTTGAGTGCCTGCACGACGGCATCCACCGCCTCGTCGACCGACTGCAGGCACTCGAGCTGGCGCTGGCGAAAGGTGTCGGTGCCGGTCTGGTCTTGCTGGGTCCAGGTGATCGACTGCACCCACGCCGGCTTGTCCGAGGCGTCGGGCTCCGCGTAGTTCCGCGGCCGCCACGGCGCCACGCCGGCGAAGGAGCCGACGTGCCGCGGAGCGGGTGTTGCCGGTGCATGAGGGTTGTAGGGCGTGAACTCGACGAAGAACGGCTCCGGCGCTTCCGCGATGAACTTCAGGACCTTGTCGCGCAGCACGTCGGTCGAGTAATCGGCGTCGGCCGAGTCGTAGGCGACGTCGGCCCCGTTCTCGATCAGGTGATAGTTGAAGTAGCCGGGCGCCTTGAAGACGTGCCACTCGTCCCAGCCGGGCGCGATGTACGGCGCGATGGCGGCGTAGCCGTTCAGGTATTTCCCGAAGATGCCGGTGTGGTAGCCGGCGTCGTGCAGCCAGACCGGCAGCGTCGAGGAGTCGTCGAACACCTGGACGCCGCCGTCCGGACCGCCGTTGTCGTGAACGCCGGTCGTGTGGGCGTACTTGCCCGCGAGGATGCTCGAGCGGCTGGGGCAGCAGAGCGCGGTGGTGACGAAGTGGTTCTGGAAGAGCACCCCCTTGTTCACCAGCAGGCTCTGCACCTTGGCCATGACGGGAGTCCTGCCGTCGACCGAGTGCTTCTTGTCGATCGTGTCCCACCGCTGGTCGTCGGTGAGGATGAAGACGATGTTCGGCCGCGGGGCCGCGGCCAGCGGCGCTGCCACGGCGAGCACCGGAAGCAGCGCGAGGACCGCGATCACGGTGCGATCTCTGATTGTCGCCATGGCGACCTCCCGTGTTTGCTGTGTTGGACACTGTCACTCTGCAGCCCCCGCTCGTGCGTACGCAACGGGGAAAATCACCGGATCGACCGGCTCACCAGTTTTTGCGCGCGGTATCCCGCGCTTCGTGCAGAGTGGCGTCGCGTCGGCCCGCGCTATGGAGCACTAGTGCTCCGCGCTCACCACACCGAGGAGCCGCTCCACGAGATCGATGTAGGGCGGCAGGGCCACCAGCGACTGTCCCCCGTCGACGTAGAAGCACTGTCCCGTCACCCACTCGGCCGCCTCCGAGGCGAGGAAGAGGACCATCTGCGCGATGTCCTCCGGCCGGCCGACCCGTCCGATCGGGATGTGGCGCAGGAAGGCCTCGCGGGCGCCCGCCATCGCGAAGAGCGGCGCGGTGAGGTTCGTGTCGACGGGGCCCGGAGCGATCGCATTCACCGTCACGCGACGCGGGGCGAGCTCGAGGGCCGCGACCTGCGTGAAGGCGACGACGCCCGCCTTCGACGCACAGTACGGGGAATGACCGGTGGTCGGCACGCTGGCGTTGGTGGACGCGATGTTGATGACGCGCCCGGGCTGCCGGTGCTCGACCATCCAGCGCGTCGCCGCCCGCGTCAGCAGGAAGGTGCCGCGCAGGTTCACCGCGAGGACCCGGTCCCACACGAGTGGATCGAGCTCCCACACGCGCCCGATCCCGCCGATGCCGGCCGAGTTCAGCAGGATGTCGAGGCGCCCGAAGCGACGCAGCGTCGCCTCCACCGCGCGCTCGCACGCGTCGACCTCGGTCACGTCGCCGCACACCGCGAGGAGCCGCTCTCCCCCGAGCGCTGCGGCGGTCTCGTCGAGGTGCTCGCCGCTCTGGTCGAGGATCGCGACCCGCGCGCCGGCCGCGAGCCAGGCCGCCGCCGCGGCGCGGCCGATTCCCGACGCGCCGCCGCTCGCGAGCGCGACCTTGCCGGTGAAGTCCCAGGTGACGTCGGGCATGGTGTTTGTCCTCCCCGGCGGCAGATAGCGGGGAGGCGCCCGAGGTGTCCAGGAGGCGGCCGACTACGACGGCAGGGCCTGCAGGCGTGCGCGCAGCTGCTGTTGCGAGAGGCGTGCCGGCTCCGTCGAGGCGACGAAGTCCGAGACGGCCGTGGAGAAGCGCTCCGGGGCCTCGCAATGGGGAAAGTGGCCGACGTCCTCGAAGATCTCGAGGCGGCTCCCCGCAATCGCGGCATGGGCCCGATGGGCATGCTCGACCGGGATGATCGGGTCGCCGGCGCCCCACACGATGAGGGTCGGGAGATCGGCGGCGAGCTGCAGCCGGTCGTTCGCGCTGACTCGCTGTCCGCCGACGCCGATGACGGCTCGGAGGGTGGAGAGGAACGCCCTCCGGCTGGGCGGATCGGTCAGCGACGTGTAGCCGCGGCCGATCTCCTCGGCAGCCGGAGTCGGCCCGAAGCCGACTCGCCGAGCCCACTCGACGACGGTGCGTCCGGCATCGGTCAAGGACGTTCGACAAACGAGCCGGAGCACGTGGTCGGCGCCGGGAAGCGCGAGGGCCCGCAGCAACAGGTTCACCTCGCGGCCGAGGCCGCCGCTGCCGACCAGCACGAGGCGCTCGCAGAGCTCGGGGAACTGGTAGGCGAACTGCATGGCCACGCCGCCGCCGAACGAGTGTCCGACGAGCGTCGCGCGCTCGTATCCGAGCACGAGCAGCAGGTCGCGGAGCAGGGTTGCGTGAGCGCCCAGCGAATAGTCGCCGGCCGGCTTCGCCGTCTGCCCGTGGCCGAGGAGATCCGGCGCGAAGACCGTGAACCGGCCGGCCAGGAGGGAGCCGACCGGTGTCCACGCCGCCGAGCTGCTCGCCATCCCGTGGACGAGCAGGAGGACGGGTCCCTCGCCGCCAAGGCGGAGCCCCACCCGGTGTCCATGCAGGGTCACGGAATGGAGCTCCATACCGGCTCGGTGTGTTGGCCTGGCTGCTCGTCTGTGGCTTCTAGCGAGCGTCCCCGGGCGTGAACGCGTCGCAGGCCGCCGCCACGACCTTGGCGGCGTCCTCGATGACCCCGCGGGTAAGCTTCGCGACGTTGTTCATGAGTGTGTCCATGAACTTGCCGGTTGCGGTGAGGACGTCGCCCACGTAGTCGGCGACGAATTCACTGCCCGCTCGGGTGATGTCGTCGATTCTGCGGTCCATGATCTCTCCTCCTCGGCGGCCGCTGCCGCCCGCTGCACTACTTCGTGATACAAAGGCGCCCAAAAAAACTCACTCCTTGCCGATCCGCCCGACACAGCCGGCACAGAGGAACACTGGAGCGGCGTCCGGCTGATCCGAGAGCCCGCGATACGCGCGAGCGCCCCGATCGAGCTCCTCTCCGCAGTCCCGGCAGCGCTCGTCCCGATTCAGGATCAGCTCATGCCAGCCGTAGATCCCGGCCTCCTGGCCCCGGACGCGGGTTGCCGCTTCGCGGACCCGCTCCGCGCCGCGCCGGGCCGTGCTCGCGATCTCGAGGCCGTCGCCGACCACGTCCTCGACGAGCTGGAACGTCTGCTCGAGCACGTTGCGCACGAGGTTCGAGACCGGGATGCGCAGGCGCCGCGCCTTCGTCTTGATGGCGTCCTCGAGCGACTCGGGAATCCGGGTGTGGAGGACCCTGTCCTTGGGCTCGTCTTCCTCGGGCGGGTCCGTCGGCCGCTTCGCCATCGCGTGATACGCCTAACTACATTGTGATACAAAGTCAACCCCCGCGGGGACGTGGCGGTGGGATGATGGATCGCCCTATGGCCCCTCGGGCCGGGAAGAGCTGCATCAAATCGACGAGCGGGCGGCGGGTCCCCCCCGGTCCGCTCCGTCAGCGAGAGCACTTCCGCCCGTGGCACGGGCGCGTCGTCGTGGTGGTGCTCGTCGTCGAGGTCGTCACCGTGGTCGTGCTCGTCGTCGAGGAGGTGGTCGTCGTCGAGGAGATGGTCGTGCTCGTCGTCGTCACCGTGGTCGTCGTGCTGCTGGACGCCGGCACGCTCGCCGCGTTCGCCGGGTCCGAGCCCGCGTCCAGCTCCGTCCGGTCGAGGAAGCCGTCTTCGTCGCGGTCGACCCCGATCCGCACGCCGCTTCCGGGCGGCACCGCGGTGTACGTCAGCTCCTGGCCGGCGGTCGCAGCCTGCCCGCGCAGGGTTGCCTCGGTGAGCAGAGGCTCGCTCGCGCGGTCGCTCTCGAACTGTCCCGCGCTCGGCTGGTAGAGCCAGCCGCGCGCCTCCCCGGCGCGGATCCCCTTCACGACCAGGTCGCAGTCGCCCGCGTTGGCGCGCGCGATCATGAGGTTGACGCGCGCGGTCACCGTCGGATCGGTGAAGGTCGTCGGCGTCGCCGATATCTGTTGGCCGACGATCGGCGCGAGGCCCGTGTCGAAGGCCATCAGGAACGCCTCGACCTGCCGGCGCTTCGTGTCGGGGTTGCTGCCGAAGTTGAAGACGCTCGCGTGCAGAAAGTCGAAGACCGTGTCGACGCTGCCGTCGTGGAGGAAGCCGAAGCCGCGCACCTGGTCGCCGAGGAAGCCAGTCGCCGGCGCCTGGGCGCCCGGGGGGACACCGAACATGCCGACCTTCTGATAGAGGTTTCGCAGGTGGGCGATCTTGAACTCCTGTGGCTCGCCCTCGAACGACGAGAAGCCGTCGGTGCCGATCGCCGTCCGGTGGCAGAACGCGCACTGCAGCACCGACGCGTCGATGGGGGAGTTTAGGAAGATGTTCTGGCCGCTCGCCTGGGTCGCGTTCAGGCTGCCGTCGAGGGCGCGGATCGGGTTGGGCGGGTAGCGGACGGTGAGGATGAAGTCGGTGAACGCCTGCATGTCGCTCGCCGAGAGCTGGCTCGCCGCG
>WNES01000293.1_pt1 | contig 26710 bp, 20 predicted proteins | sample 5399931 | NCBI WGS metagenome assembly WNES01 (sample SAMN13153332, study PRJNA577476) | soil metagenome | isolation source: 20 cm grassland meadow soil 2 days after 3rd rain plot 5 | place: USA:California | collected 2015-11-11
GAACTGCAGAAAGAACTCGCGGCTCAGAACACCGAGAAGCGCCGCCAGAAGGATCGTGGTGAAGCCAGGCGTCTCCATGCTTGGCGCGAATAATTCGAAAAGCCACAAATAAGGTAGCGCAAGACAGCCGGTCGTGCCGTAGCGCGGCCGGAACAGCATGTCCCGGTTAGGCCAGAGCACGTCCAGCAAACCCTGCGGTGTTCGTGCGATGTCGCGTACTTGCGTTTGCCAGTGGGGTGTTGAGGTTTGTACTCGTGCCGGCAAAATGCATAGAACGTAATGGAAAGCAGGCTCAGGAGCACCGCTCGACATGCTCCTGCCGCCTTTGCCGCAAGCGTGGAGGAACCCCGCTCGAGAAGACTCTTTTGCGGCCCACCACCATGCCGATTGTTGCCGCAACGAAAAGACGCCATTCCGGAGCGCAGGTTTGCTAGCTGTGCTAACCTAAGGTATTCAGTACAAATAACTTACGGGCGGGGGGGGATTTCGACCCCAGGCAAGAGGAAGGGGGGAACAAATCCGGGCTCGCAACAGTGCTCCACTTTGCAACATCCCTTAGCTCGGCGCACGGGATGTTGCCTATCCATCAGTTGCAATGTCGCTGCGGGCGAACGGAACTCCAACGATTAGACGCGCGAGCGATATTTCTTTGGTCCAAGCGAGATCCCGTTCGTAGTCCGACATTTCTTACCAAGGTTCAGACAATCGCATACAATATTCGGAGTGCTCCGTAACGCTCCCCGCGGGTGCCCTGGCCTGGGCTTCTTTGGCTATGTTGTCGAAACCGGCCCAGGGCCGAAAACGGATCTTGCGCGCTAAAAAGCATGTGCCCTCGAATCCGCGGAATGCATCTGTAATTTTAGCGCAGCCTTTTTCGTAGACTAATTGGGAGCACGGCATTGAGAAACGAAGCGGAGACTCTGTTAATGCCTGTTGATTCGCCAAAACATGACCTGGGCTCCCTGCGCATCCACGATGGGCAGCGCATGAAGTCTGGCCTGGGGAAGCGCGTCTCTTATGCCTCCATTCCCGTGGTTATTTTTGCCGCCATTGTAGCCACCGCGTTTGCGTTGCGGAATCAGAAGCCCGTGGTGGAGGTTGCCACGGCGGCCAAACCGGATGCTGGTGGGCCCCAGACAGCCCTAAATGCGAGCGGGTACGTCACCCCTCGCCGCCGGGCCACGATCGCTGCCAAAATTACAGGCCGCGTCACTGGCGTTTTCTTTGATGAAGGGACACGCGTCAATGAGGGCCAACTTCTCGCTAAGCTCGACGATTCCGACTACAAGCGCGCACTTGATTCGGCGAAAGCGGACCGCGACGCCGCTCAGGCGGCTATCGCAGACCTGGAAGTCCAGCTTCGTAACGCCGAGATTGAGTTGAAGCGCGCCCAAAAGTTGCGCGAAGCGGGCATCCAGACGCAGGAAGCTCTTGATAACGCGCTTACTCTGGCCGATAGCCTGCGCGCAAAAATCGCGCTTGCCAAGGAACAGGTGAATGCTGCCCAATCGCGGATCGCGGTCGCTCAGCAAGCCGTCGAGAACTGCGTGATTCGCGCGCCCTTTCCCGGCATCGTGGTGTCCAAAGACGCTCAAGTCGGCGAGATGGTCTCACCCAATTCTGCCGGTGGTGGCTTCACACGCACCGGGATCGCCACCATCGTGGACATGAATTCCAACGAAATCGAGGTGGACGTCAACGAATCTTACATTGCCCGGGTCCAGCCCGGCCAACCGGTCACGGCCACGCTTGACGCCTATCCGGACTGGCAAATTCCGTCCAAAGTACGCACGGTCATCCCAACGGCGGACCGCCAGAAAGCAACGGTCAAGGTTCGCATTTCCTTTTTGAAGCTGGACCCGCGCATCCTTCCCGACATGGGTGTCAAGGTGGCGTTCCTGGAGGAGCAAAAGCCAGCAGTGAAGGGAAAGGAAAAAGAGAAAGGGCCGCAGGCGGTTGCTTTCATCCCCAAGAGCGCCGTGCGGTCCGACTCCAGCGCATCTTTTGTGTACTTGCTTCGTGACGGCAAAGTCGAGCGTCGCGCTGTCAGCCTGGGAACGGAGCGCGGCACGGAGGTGGCGGTGCTTGCGGGCGTTACGCCGGGCGATTCCGTCGTGGTCAAAGGTCCCGAGAGTTTGCGTGATGGTGACAAGGTCGAAATCCGCCAATAGGAGAGAAGCATGGTCCGTGTTGATGGAAACGGTGGTTCGCAAAGCCTCATCCGCGTCCGCGGCCTGAACAAGACCTACAGCCGCGGAGGCGAGAAAATCCAGGTGCTTCAGGGACTCAACCTGGATGTCGACAAGGGCGATTTTGTCGCCTTCATGGGTCCCAGCGGCTCTGGCAAGACTACACTGCTCAATCTTCTCGGCGGCTTGGATGTGCCTTCCGCCGGGAGCATTACCGTGGCTGGCGACGAAATCACCCATATGTCCGGTAGCAAACTCACGCAATGGCGCGCCCGCCACGTGGGTTTCATCTTTCAGATGTATAACTTGATTCCGGTTCTCACGGCGTACCAGAACGTCGAGCTGCCTCTCTTGCTGACCAAGCTCTCCGGCTCCGAGCGCCGCAAGCACGTCGAAACCGCGCTCGGAGTGGTGGGTCTCGCGGATCGCATGCGTCATTACCCGCGGCAGCTGTCCGGAGGTCAAGAACAGCGCGTAACCATCGCTCGCGCCATCGTTTCCGACCCAACTTTCCTTCTTTGCGACGAGCCCACCGGCGACCTAGACCGCAAAAGTGCCGATGAAATCATGGCGCTCATCGAAGAACTGGTAGCCAAGTACGGCAAAACCGTTTTGATGGTCACCCACGACCCGGTCGTCGCCGCCCGCGCGCACACCACGCTGCATCTGGAGAAAGGGGTGCTGGTTGAAGGGACCGCTTCCTCGCGCCAAAGTGTCCTCGCCGGAGGTGCAGCATGAAATTCCGCCGGCTCATCCTCGCGAACCTGTTTCGCAAAAAGATTCGTCTGATTCTAACTATCGGTTCTTTTGCTGTTGCGCTTTTCCTGTTTGCATTTCTCGGTGTGGTACGTGGCGCATTCAATCGCGGCGCTGATGTAGCCGGCGCTGATCGTCTGGTAGTGATCGATCGCGTTTCCATCATCAATCTTATTCCTCTGAAATACCGCGATCAGATTCTTCAGATTCCCGGCGTAAAGTGCATTACGCACAACAATTGGTTCGGCGGCGTCTACCAGGACGAAAAGAATTTCTTTCCCCAGTTTGTCATCGACCCGGAAAATCAGCGCCAGGTGTTTCCCGAGCTCGTCGTTCCCGACGACCAGTGGAATAATTTCGTGAAGGACCGCCAAGGTGCCATCGCCGGCGCGCGAACCGCAGAGCGCTTCCACTGGAAAATAGGCGACCGCATTCCGATCAAAACCACGCTATACGGAGGCGGCTCCTGGGAATTCATTCTCGACGGCATTTATCACGGCCAGCGTCCTGAGAATGACGAAACCCAGTTCTGGTTTCAGTGGGATTACTTCGAAGAGCGCATCCCGCAGGCAATCAAAGGGCAGATTGGCTGGTACGTTCTGCGGGTCAACAGTCCAGATGACGCGGTACGCGTCGCAAAAGCCATTGACGCGAAATTCGCCAACTCTCCAAATGAAACAAAGACGGAGACGGAGTCCGCGTTTGCCGCGGGCTGGGTCAAGCAATTTGGCAACATCCAGTTTCTTATCCTGACCATCGGGTCCGTAGTTTTTTTCACCTTGCTGCTGGTTACCGGCAACACCATGGCGATTTCGGTGCGGGAACGTACTTCAGAGCTCGCGGTGCTTAAGGCTATCGGCTTCTCCGGCCGCGCAGTTCTCTTCTTCATTCTCGCAGAATCTTTGGTCATCGCTTTGGCGGGAGGCGTTCTCGGTCTGAGCCTCGCTCTTCTGGCCGTTCCGGCTCTTGCCAAAGCGTTGAATGGCATGCTTCCCCAGCTCGTTCTTGAGCCCTCGATTCTTGTTGTGGGACTCTTTGCGGCTCTTGCGGTGGGAATTGCTAGCGGCATTCTTCCGGGTCTGGGCGCGATGCGCATGCGGGTTGTCAATGCGCTTCGGAGGGTGTGACCATGGCCATTCCGCTGATTTACAACGTTCGCAGTGTGAGGGCGCGCTGGACTTCCGCCATCGTTGCCGTCATTGGAATTGCCGGAACGGTAGGCGTCTTCATCGCCATGCTTTCTCTTGCCCGCGGCTTCCGCGCGACTTTGGTTGCTTCCGGCTCCCCCGATAATGCGCTGGTGATGCGCGCTGGCTCCACTTCCGAGATGATGGGCGGCATCACACTTGATTCGGTAAGAGTTGTTGAGGACGCTCCCGGGATTGCAAGAGACTCCTCTGGGCCGCTGGTTACCCAGGAGGTGGTCGGAGTCATTCCCTTCCCCCTCATTAGCACGGGGACGGATGCCAATGTTCAGGTGCGCGGAGTTTCCCCGCATGTGCTGAGAATTCGCAATTTTGTCAAAATCGCGCAAGGCCGCATGCTCGAGCCGGGGCTTTCCGAGATCGTTGTCGGCAAAAACGCTTCCACAACGTATTCCGGCTTGACCCTCGGCAATATTCTCAACTTCAGCGGCAGCCATTGGAAGGTAGTTGGCATTTTCGACGCGGGAGGTTCTTCTTTCGATTCCGAAGTGTGGTGTGACGCGCCTGTGCTCAATCAAGTCTTGAAGCGTCCGCAGAATATTTTCCAATCCGCCACCGTGCACCTTGTTTCGCCCGATGCTTTTCAACAATTTAAAGATGCCGTCACGTCGGACCCGCGGTTGAACGTCGATGTCATCCGTGAGGTTGATTACTACGCCAAGCAGTCCACGAGATTCACGACGCTCATCACCATCCTCGGCGGAGTTGTAGCCTCTATCATGGCCATTGGCGCGATTTTCGCGGGGCTCAATACCATGTATTCGGCTGTGGCGGAACGCGGCCGGGAAATTGCCACCATGCGCGCCCTCGGCTTTGGCGCAGCTGCTGTGGTGGTTTCGTTTTTGGTCGAAGCTATGCTGATCTCTTTCATCGGCGGGGCCGTCGGGTGTGCCGCCGTTCTGCCGTTGAACGGTCTTACCACCGCGACCATTAATTGGCAGACTTTTTCTAGTTTGGCTTTTGCCTTTAAGATCACAACTGAGTTGCTCATAAAGGGTGTCATCTTTGCCCTGGCGATGGGAATTATCGGCGGGCTTTTGCCGGCGGTTCGCGCGGCGCGGCTGCCCGTGGCTACAGCCCTCCGCGAACTGTAAGACTTCGCTCGATTTCCAACTGGGCGGCGCTCTTGCCTGGTCAAGTAGCGCACGCGCAACGCAATTCCGCCCCCAAAAAAAGAAGAATGCCTCGGGCCGAGACTCTCCTTTTTCTTTGCTTATGACTTACAACCTATGACTTAAAGCTTTCTAATCCGCCAGCTTCAACTTCTCAAGATAGGTGTTGTATGCGGCTTTGACCTTGGCAGGATCTGGCGGTTTGGCTTTTGCTTCCCATAGGGGTGTCAAGAACTCGTCCATGGCCTTGTCAATTTCCTCGAAGAGTTTGTGATTGGTCTTTGACAGCGCCGTATCGCCTCCGTAGTCCTCTGCTTTATCCCAAACTCTCTCAAGCACTCGCCCCATGGCCGCCGCTCCAGCGATGTCGCCTTTCTGGAAATCCGCATAAATATGCTGCGCCAGGGCGCGATACGGGCCCATTTTGCTGTTATCGACGCCATTGACTTGCGCGACCTTCTTCTCTTGCGCTACCGCGATACCGGCGCCGCCGAGCAGAAATGCCAACGCTAGAAAAAGAAAGGTCTTAGGCATCTTTTCGAAGGAGTGTCTCATCGTCTCTCCTTTGCTGGTAAACGCATAGCTCTCTCCACAACGAAAATGGATTTGAGCAGCTCTCGTGACAATTTTTAGCACAAGGATGGCTTGCAATGAGCCTGAACCAAATAGAGTCTGTGAGCAAACAGGCACCCACGGTCACCCAGGCGCCGGTAAACTGCTTGTTCTTGGAAATTCGTCAGGAGCTCTTTCGCTGTGGCGTGTTATCACAGGGTACTCCCTGATTTCGCAGCCTTTAGCAGCGCTGTTGGCATGTACATCACACGGATCTTGACCTCGCGCTGCCCTCGACTTTAGGCTAAAAAAGGACACGTCCTGGGAAATTCATGAGCGCTATCGGACATCAAGCCATGGAAATGCGGCAGTGCGCCTTCTGCGGAAAACGGATCGCCGCGCACTTGAATCAGTGTCCTTTCTGCCGGGAAATGGTGCCGCAAGTGCGCTTGTCCCGCACTTCGAGCGGGGCCGGGCGCGTGCAAATCCGGCGTGGACTCCTGTATACGTTGCTGGCCGGGGTAATCTATTACTTTGCTGCCGGATACGCAAAGCCGCTGGAGATTCCCGTCACCATTCAGCCCGCCGTGATCCATTATTTGGCGCCTCTGCTTTTTTTGAGCGGCTTGGGCCTCAGCCTCTACGGCCTGATCCAAAAGGCGAAATCCTAATCCTTCCTAGACTAAGACTAGCTCTCCTGTTGCCCCCGGCGCAAATTCGCAGAAATCCTCCATGGGGCTCACCCTGCTGTTTACCTGTACCGAGGGACAACGTGACCAATTAGCGGAATCTTCCTCGCGGAATCACTGCATCCCTGGCGCGTTGTGGCCTACTGGAAGCGAGGCCGGATGCGGCGACCCTTTCCGCATTCAAAAAATCCTCGACGAGGTAAACATGAAAGGAAATCTTCTAAAGGTCTCAATCATGACGCTGAGTTTGTCCTCTTTCCTTGCCCTCGGCGCGCAGCGCGCTGCGGCGCAGGGGCCCGCGGGAGCCGGCGCGTCCGAGGCAGCGAAGGAATCTGTGCACACGCCCCATTCGCTGAATCCCATCAAATGGGTCAAAAAAGATAAAAAGTCCCAGGATTCCGGCGCCAGCCGTAGCGACATCGAAAAGAAACTCGCGCCTAAGCTGCAGGCGCAAGGGCTGTTGGCGGCCGGCTCCAATACGACGGAAGCTTGCTCACCGTTCACCGCTCTGAATGAGTGCCTGGCAGCGCTCCACGCCAGCCACAACCTTGGACTGAATTTTGCTTGCCTGAGTGCCGCCATGACCGGCGTGCACATGAACGGCGATGTTTCTTCATGCAAAGTGGCCGATGGCGAGAAAGCGCTCCCCTTGCAGAAAGCCATTCAAGCTTTGAGTCCTGACGCTGACGCCAAGGGCGCTACGAAAAACGCCGAGCAGCAAGCCAAGGAAGACCTGAGCAACCTCGGATCGTAAGATCCAGCTTCGAAGCGCTTTCGAATCGGCAATTTCCCCCTATCTTTCCGGGGCAAGGAACATAACCCTATGTGTTCCTCGCCTTTGTCTTTATCCGGCCGGCTCGAACGTCATTAGAAATCCCAAGCTGGCGGAGCTGGTTAGTTTCCGGCTTGGGATTTGTCAGGTTATTCCTGGAAAATGCCCAAGGCGTATACAAAAATATCCCGATTGACATACCTCCACTTCTAGGGCTATCTTGCGCATGACACCAAGTTGTCTAGGGGTGCCCAGGCATGGCAAGAAATGATCTGCAGGGAACTCTCGACCTCCTCGTTTTGAAAACCCTCTCCCAGAAGGGAGAACTGCATGGTTACGGCATCGTGCTGCACATCCAGAGAGCTTCCGACACATTGCTGTTTGTGGAAGAGGGCTCCCTTTATCCGGCGCTGCACCGCATGGAGATGAGCGGGTGGATCCGCTCGGAATGGAAGGCCACGGAGACGAATCGCAAGGCCAAGTTCTACCGGCTAACGCCTGCCGGACAAAGAGAATTGCAGAACGCAGAAAAAAGTTTCGAGCAACTGGTGAAAGGAATCCGCGCCATGCTGCGGTACGCGTGAGGTGTGCCATGTCCATTTTTCGCCGCCTTGCAAACACTTTCTCGCGCTCGGAATTGCATCAGGAAATTGATGCGGAAATCCAATCGCATGTCGAAATGCGCATTGCGGACAACATCGCGGCCGGGATGTCTCCTGAAGAAGCTCGCCGCGACGCGCTGCTTCGTTTCGGGAGTCGAGTTGTAATAAGGGAACGCATGACGGCTGCGGATGCGGCGACGGCTTTCGACGCCTTCGGACGCGACCTGCGCTATGCCGCGCGCCAATTGCGCCGATCTCCAGCATTCACGGCCACCGCTCTGGTGACACTAATTCTTGGGATCGGTGCCAACGTCGTTGTGTTCAGCGTGCTGAATGCGGCGCTTCTGCGGCCCCTCGACGTGCCCCAACCTGCTGGCCTTTGCCACGTCGTGCACAAACAGCAGGGGTACGACAATCAGTCCTACCCCGACTACCTGGATTTTAAGAGCAAGAATTCGACCTTCAGCGACATGGCGGCTTACCGGATCGAGAGTGCAGGCCTCAGCACAAAGGACGCGGCTTACAAATGCTGGTACTACAGAGTTTCCGGCAATTTCTTCGACATGCTGGGCGTGCAGCCTGCGCAAGGCCGGTTCTTTCATGCGAGCGACGAACATGGGCCGAACTCCGCTCCCTATATCGTTTTGAGCGATGACTTTTGGCGGGCACATTTCGATGCGGATGCCCGCATCGTTGGGACTACGGTCGATGTGAACAAACATCCGTTCACGGTGATCGGAGTCGCGCCTCCAGCTTTTCACGGAACCGAGGTGTTTCTTTGGCCGGCCTTCTGGATGCCGATCGTCAACAGCCCGAGCGGCGATACCGCGGATTATCTCGCGAGTCGCTTCTCGCACAATCTTCTGATTCTCGGAAGGCTGAAGCCTGGCGTCACTGCGCAACAAGCCACCGATAATCTCAACGCCATCGCGCAGGAACTGGCGCGGCAGAATCGTGCCGACGATGGCCTGGACGCGAGACTGACAAAACCTGGTTTGATGGGCGACCAGCTTGGAGCCCCCGCTCGCTCGTTTCTGGCGGGAATTATGCTGTTGGCGTTGCTCGTGCTCCTTGCCGCCTGTGCCAACCTCGCCAGCCTCTTTGCGGCACGCACTGCGGACCGCAGCCGCGAACTCGCCATCCGGCTGGCAATCGGATCTAGCCGATGGAATGTCCTCCGGCAACTGCTTTCTGAGGCGGTCCTCCTCTCTGTTCTTGGCGGTGCCCTCGGAACCATTTTCTCCACTTTCTTGCTGAACGCCTTGACGCGCTGGCAGCCATTTCCGGAATTTCCGATTCATGTGGCCGTCAGCCCCGATCCAAAGGTCTACTTCGTAGCCCTGCTGTTGTCTATCGGAAGCGGGATGCTGTGGGGCCTGGTCCCGATGCGGCAGGTCTGGGCGACGGACTCCGCGCAAGTGATGAAGAGCAGCGGCGCCGGCACGATTGTTTTTCGCCGCTTCACGCTTCGCGAGCTTCTCCTGGGCGTGCAGATTACGCTCTGCACTCTGTTGGTCACGGCATCCTTTGTTGCCTTGCGCGGCATGCAGCGCTCGCTGCACGCGCCGTTCGGCTTCCAGCCGCAAGGCGTGCTCTTGGCCGAGACCGATTTGCACATGGGCGGACATTCCGATGCTTCCACCACGCAGATGCAGAAGCGCATGCTCGAGGAAGTGACCCGCGTCCCCGGTGTTAGCTCCGTCGGAATCATCGATGAGACCCCGCTCGGCACCGGAGGAAGCGGTTCTTTCGTTTTCCGCGTGGGTACGACTGATTTTCGGATGTCCACTAGCGCATTCGGCGCGAAGTATTTCTCCATCTCGCCCGGCTACCTTACGGCGGCTGGAACGCGCTTGGTGACTGGACGGGATTTCACTTGGCACGACGATGCCAGGGCACGCAACGTCGCGATCGTCAACCAGACGTTTGCCCAAAGAATGTTCGGGACCACCTCCCCGATTGGACTGCGTTTTCTGGTAGGGCAGGGGACCCCGTATGAAGTTGTGGGCGTGGTCGAAAACGGAAAGTATGAATCGCTGACGGAAGCGCCTTGGGCCGCAATGTTCTTCCCGCTCGAGCAGAGTCCCCAAAGTGACACGTCCTTGATTGTCCGCTCGCCGTTGCCGCCGAGCGAAATCGTTCCCGAACTCCGCCAAGTGCTTGCCCAAATTGATCCGAGCTTGCCGTTTGTGTTCCACACTTGGCCCGACGCGCTGGGGTTTGTTCAATTTCCGGCGCGCATTGCCACCGCCACTCTTGGAGTGATGGGTTTGCTGGCGGCCATGCTCGCCCTGACCGGAGTTTTCGGCATGGCCATGTATTCCGTCTCCAAGCGGATGAGAGAGTTTGGCATCCGTGTGGCGGTGGGCGCGCAACCAGTGCAGCTCATGCGTTCGGCGCTGAGCCGTCCTCTCATTTTGCTGCTTTCGGGCTCCGTGGCGGGATTGCTTTTGGGCGTGATTGCCAGCCAATTGCTGGCGCAAATCGTATATCAGGCCACGCCGCGCGACCCGCTGGTGCTTGGCGGAGTTGTGATCACCATGGCGCTGCTGGGTTTCGTTGCTACCTGGATTCCTGCCCAGCGCGCTTTCGGCGTTCATCCCGCGCGTTTGCTCAGGGAAGAGTGATAGAACGCGCCACGCGACTAGACCGCAACTGAGGAACCGGAGGGTGCTGAAGCGGAAGAAGCGGCGGAAGCGGCGGAAGCGGCGGAGGGCACATCCGTATCCGTAGTGGCTGACGCGGCAGCCGCGCGATAACGCACGATGAGCAGCGTTAGATCATCCGCCTGGCGCGCCCCTCGCGTGAAATTTTCGACGGCTTCGAGAACGCATTTCTGTAACTGCTCCAGCGGACATTCCAGCTGACCGGTGAGAACTTGTTTAAGGCGCGGCATGCCAAAAAGTTGCTCGTCGGGGTCCATCGCTTCCGTCACGCCATCGGTGAAAAGCACGAGCGTGTCTCCGGGTTCGAGCTTCAGGCAGGCTGCGGTGTATTGCGCTTCGGGCACAAGCCCCACGGGATAAGAGCCTTCCGTGAAGGCTTCCTCGGCGGCGCCGCGCCGTATGAGAAACGGCGAGGGGTGCCCGGCGTTGATGAATTCCAGGTGTCCGTTGTTATCCAGCAAGCCAAAAAACACCGTCGCGTAGCGGCCAACTTCGGAGTGTTCACAGAGAAAGCGGTTCACGTGATTGAAGACGCGCGCCGGGTCGGTGCCGAGCGTCATGCCTGACAGTGCACCCTGCAGCATAGTGGTCAGGATGGCGGCGCCGAGACCTTTCCCGGAGACATCGGCAATGACGAATGCGGTGCGTCCATCGCTTAGCGGGAAAACGTCGAAGTAGTCGCCTCCCACGGACAAGCACGGAAAATTCACGCCCGTCACGACAAAATTCGGTGTGTCCGGGAAATTGCGCGGGAGCAGCGCCTGCTGAATGTCGCGCGCAATGTTGATCTCCTGTTCGAGGCGCTGGCGCTCGCGTTCGCGTTCGACGAGGCGCGCGTTGTCCAGAATTCCCGCGGCGTCCGCGGCGAGCGCATCCAGGATTTGCCGGTCGAGCTTGGAGAAGGCGGCGGGGCGCCGCGAGTCCAGATAGAGAACCCCGAGGAGTTGCCCGCGCTTGATGTTGAGCATCGATTCCTGCGTGTTCGCGCGCGTCAGGGCCCGCAACGGAATCACCACCACGGCGCGTAGCCGCTGCGCGACGACGCTCTCTGCCGCCTGCAGACCCATTTCGGCCTGCGCGAGATCTTCTGTGATAACCGGCGATTGTTGCTTCAGAGCGAGTTGGATGGCCGTATAGCTGGGGGTAAGGCTCTCAGGCGGCAGGCGCAGTTTGCCGCTTCTCCGCGCAAGGTGCACCTTCAGCGCGCCGCCGGCGTCCGGTTCGAGTAGCAATCCGCGGTCGGCGTCAGTGATCGAAACGGTGTAATCCAGCATGTTTGCCAGAACTTCGTCCAGCGGAAGCTGGGAGTGCAGCAGCACGGTGGCTTCCAGCAGTTGGTTCAGCTTGTGAAGCCCGCCGCCGCTGGGCTCTGAACTGGTGATGTGCTCGATGCGCGTCAGCAGGTGCGGGATGGATTCTTCATCCGAGCCGCTGGAGAAGCGGAAGAAAATTTCGTAGGAATCCTCGAGGCCAAAGGTGATGACGTCGCCGTTGTGGAGCTCGCGGCTCTCCACTTTTTCACCGTTGATGAAGAGCCCCCGGCGCTGGCCGCGATCCTCGAGGTAGAAGCGATTGGCTTCGATGGCGATCGCGGCGCAATTGCGCGAAATGCGGCGGTCAGAAAGCTGCAGATGGTTGCCGGTCTCCGCGCCGCGCCCGATCAGGAAAGGCGATTGCGTGACGCGCACGTAGCGCCGCGCACCGTCGGGAGAGACGACTTCGAGAACGGCATCTTCGCCTGGGAGAACGGTTTCCGGCACAGGTGATTTCCAGTGTCCGCATTGTAGCACGCCGAACGGGAACCAAAGGGAAGAGCGCGTCGGTAGCGGAGATCGCATCGAAAATTACGTCACTCGAAATTTGGGATGGCCTTTACTGGACTTCCATTAGCGGTGGTGCTTACTTGTAGTAGGCGGCGTTCTTTTCGCCGAAAGCCCTCAAATTCTCCGGCAGGTCGTCAATGGGGTAAATGGAATTGTAGTCGCACGCCGGCACACATGCGCCGCAGTCTGTGCACTCATCGGGATTGATGGGGGACTTCCGCAAACTTCCCTTCGTCCTTTCTCGGATGGATACAGTCGATCGGACAAGCCTCGATACAATTTTCATCCTTCGTGCAACTGTCGACGATGACGTACGCCATTTGAAAAACCCTCCCGCAGGTAAACGAGCAATTCCTATGCCAACCCCTGGGAATGGGAAACGATTGAATTCACCGGGAATAACCAACGGCTAGAAATTGCATCACGCAAATCGGACCAATTTGGGTGCGTGGGATCACACAGGCGCCGCGGCGCATCACCGGGAGAAGTGCGCAGAAAAAACGCTGATCAAGCAGTGGCGGGCCTGGATGGATGCGCTTTTACCGGCCCCAGGTCCGGGAGGAAGGCCGTCAAAATGCCAATCGCGGGAAGGTACGCGCAGACGTGGTAGACAAAATCAATGCTCGTGAGATCGGCGAGCTTGCCAAGAATCGCCGCGCCCACACCGCCCATGCCAAAAGCGAAACCAAAAAATAATCCTGACACTGCGCCGATTCTTCCGGGCATGAGTTCCTGAGCGTAAACCAGAATCGCGGAGAACGCGGAGGCGAGAATCAAGCCGATGATCACGCTGAGAATGCTGGTCCAGAGCAGATTTGCATACGGCAGAACCAGCGTGAACGGCAGCACACCAAGAATCGAACACCAGATGACCAATTTGCGGCCGACTCTGTCGCCCACCGGACCGCCAATAAACGTTCCTGCGGCCACGGCGCCCAAAAACAGGAACAGATGCAACTGCGCGTTCTGAATCGTGAGATGAAATTTGTTCATAAGATAAAAGGTGTAATAGCTCATCAGGCTGGCGAGGTAGAAGAATTTTGAAAACATCAGCGCCACGAGAATGGCCAGGGACCAGCCGATTTGCCGATTAGACAAGGCCGCGTGCGGATGCATCGAGCCCAGGGAAGCAAGATGCTCCGGATCGACAACCACCGGCTTCGGGTGTAGCGCTTTGTTCTTGCGAAACCATGCGCCAATATTCATAAGCAGCACGATGGCCAGCAGCGCCAAAAGCGAAAACCACGCGATGTGGGACTGCCCCTTGATGAACATAAACGCCAGCAAAGGACCGATGGCCGAGCCCGCGTTCCCCCCCACCTGGAACAGCGATTGCGCCATCCCGTGCTTTCCACCGGAAGCCATGCGCGCCACGCGCGATGACTCGGGGTGAAACACCGCGGAACCTATACCAACGAACGCTGCTGCCGCAAGAATGGTGAGGTATGTGGGTGCCATGGCAAAGGCCAGCAGACCTACCATGGTGATGCCCATGCCCAGGGCGAGCGAGTACGGTTGCGGCCGGCGGTCGGTGTAGAGTCCCACGACCGGCTGGAGCAACGAAGCCGTCAACTGCAGCGTGAGCGCAATTCGGCCAACCTGCCCGTAATTCAGATGGAAGCTGTCTTTCAGCAGCGGATAGATAGCGGGAATCAGGGATTGCACCGTGTCGTTCAAAAGATGGCAAAAGCTGATGGAGAGAAGAATCGGAAATACCGCTTTGGCCGCCACTGCGGCGCGCGGCTGCCCTGGCATGGCATCCAAATTCGCGCCACTCGCCATTTATGCCTGCAGTACCGGAAACATTTTTGCGCGGATTGGCAACATGCGTTTTATCTGGCGGCGGAAGCGAGCCGGCGGGTGACGTAATCGGAAACGTAAACGTCGAAAAGTTCGTTGAGGCGATGGCAAACCGGTCCGGGCGCGGGAATGGGGTGACCTGCGATTTCGCCAACACTAATCAAATTGCGGTTCGTCGAAGTGATGAAAACTTCCTCAGCAGCGTAGAGGTCTTCTGGATGTAGCGACTGTTCAACGATGGGAACCCCGGCTTCGGGCGCAATCTCCAAAAGAATGCCGCGCGTGATTCCTTCTAGGCAGCCCGAACTGAGCGGAGGCGTTAAGATCTTGCCGTTTTTTACGACGAAGATGTTGGCGGAAGTGCATTCGGCCACTTCGCCGCGCTCGTTGAGCATCACCACTTCATCGAAGCCTTCTTTGTTGGCTTCGGCGACGGACCAGACGTTGTTGAGCCAGGAAATCGTTTTCACGCCTGCAAGCGGCGAAGCAGCGTGGCGGCCGTGCCCACGGAGAGCCAGACGAACAATTTCACGATGCTCGGGAAGTCCCGCGCTGTAGATGAGGAGATCGACCTGCGGGCGGCTTTCCGCGCTTTGCCAGAAGCCCACAGAATTGTAAACCAGGTAGATGCGCGCACAGCCTTCCGTCACTTTGTTGGCGCGAATCACTTCGTGGAGGTGCACGCGGATTTTCGCCGCCGTATACAGCATGGGCAAATGGATGAGTGCGGCGTCTTTCTCCAGGCGGCGCCAGTGGCGCTCGTAAGCGAACGCTTCGCCGCGCGAGATGCGCACGGTGGTGAAGATGCCCCAGCCGCAGATAAGCCCTGCCTGGCCGGGAGAAAGCCGCACCTTCTCGATGGGCAGAAGGCTCTGGTTATGGAAGACGTACGGGTGAATCACTCTTGCGCCTCGTTCTGGGGACGAAAGAAATATTGTAACCGAATCTGGGAGTTGCAGGAGTGCAGTCCGGTGTCGAGAGATCGCTGACCCGCAAAAAGAGAGAGAACTGCGCACAAAGAGGTGCGAGAGGGGTCTCTGCGTTTAGAATTGGTCGAAAAATTCCCTGGGCATAAAAAATAGGGGCGGGCCGAAGCCCGTCCCTCGCAGAAATAAAGAGGGCCAGCGCTAGAAGATCAGCTTCAAAGCAAACTGCATCTGGCGCGAGGAGCCGAAATCGCCGGTTGGGAAGCGCGTACCCTGAATCTTGCCAAACGAAGCGCCGGTAACCGTAAGGACCGGGTTGCCAAAGTTCGGATGGTTTAAGAGATCGAACACCTCCGCGCGGAACTGGAGGTTGAGCCGCTCCGCGAGCTTGGTGTTCTTGGTCACGGAGAAGTCCGTATTCAGGAAGCCCGGTCCGGTGATGGCGTCGCGTCCGAGACTGCCCGGGTGGCAACTGCCAGGAACGACAGGATACGTTTTGCCTCCTGCGGTCGTGGGTACGCTGCTAAACGTGCACGGCACAGCAAAAGCCGCAGCGGGCGTCGAGGCGCAGTCTGGAATTGCTGGTGCGCCACCTTGTGGCGTTCCATTGAATGGCTGGCACACTGTTTTGTTGTTGAAATACTGCGATGGGCTCCCGGTACCAGAAACACGCTGGAGTAAATCGGGGCGGACGGTCAAGGAGATTCCCGGTCCGGGGCCGATGGCCAGGGTTGGTGTCAGAGGGTTTCCTGTTTGCGCTTGCTGAGTGACACCGAACTGCCAACCGGAGACCACGCGGTTAGCTTTGAAAGGCAGTTCGTAGAAGCCGCTCAGAACGACGCGATGCCGGACGTCAAACTCGGACAGGCCATAATCGCCTCGCGGGTTGTAGGCATTTTGCAGGAAGAGAGATTCACCGGTGGAAAGGGAATTGTAGTCCAAGGACTTAGAGAAAGTGTAGGAGCCTTGGAATTGCAATCCGTGCGAGAAGTGCTTGTTGACGGTGGCCCACAGTGCGTTGTAGTTGGAATTTCCTCCGCCGTTGACCTGGCCGCCGCCACTGAGATTGCCAAGCGGGCAGCCCGATGCGATCGCCGCGCACTGTGCGGGGAACACCGGACTGGTCGCGGGAAGCGTGGGGTACGGACGAGTAGACCCATAGACGCCATTGGTGACAAAGGGCTGGTTGATGTTTTGCAAAATCTGGAGGTGCGTGCCCTTCACGCCCACATAAGCCACTTCGACTCCGAGGGTGGAACTCAACTGGCGCTGAATCGTCAGGTTCCGGTCCTGTACATAAGCGTTGTCGAAATTCGGGTTAATGGCGAAGGGGCCCAAGCTGATGCCCGTACCTGCAGGGAATGGATTCTCCAACGTTATGCCATTCATTGAAGAGCCGAGAGATATCGGCACAGCGAATAACGGATTGGAGCTGAGGCCGTTGACGATGTTGGTCGTCGGATCCTGGGCCATGAGGGCATAAGCAGCGCGGATTGAAGTCTTGCCGTTCTTGAAGGGATCCCAAGCGAAGCCAAGGCGTGGTTGGAAATTCTTGTTATTCGTGTGGTAAGGCTGAGCGGCAGAAACCAAGGTGCCGTTAGAGGCGTCGAAATTGGTGAAGCGGTCCCTGGCGTCAGAGGGTGTGGAGTTCCAGGCATAGCGCAGCCCGATGTTAATGGTGACGTTGGGCTTCCACTTGAAGCTGTCCTGGGCAAAGGCGTCATAGGCAGGCTGTAGAATCTTGTTGTTCCCCGAGCCGAGCTGGTCCGTGAACAAATTGCTTTGATCCGCGAGGAAATTTGCCATCGTGCCGTAAGTAAAACTTCCAATGTTCTCGGCAATGTTGTTGTTATAGGCCCGCCGCACTTCACCACCGAAAGCAAACGTGTGCCGACCCTTAAGCCAGCTCAGAGTGTCATTCAAAACGCCCGTGGTGTCGCCGCGACCCTGCGGTTCATTCGTTGGGCCGCCGAAGCCTAAGGCGCCTGCGACGTTAATAAAGGGTAGACCGGTGGCAACGGGAGAGCCTGCTGGCATGCCAATATTAAACTTCCTAGGGTCCAAGAAACCGTTTGGAATGAAAGTTAGGTGAATGCGGTTAAAGCCGAGACGCACAGTATTGGCGAGAGCCGGGCCGAAGGTGTGGTCCTCGCTTAAAGTGCCCAAATGCCGGAAACCTTCGCGGGTATCGCCAAATCCAGGAACGTTCGCGCCAATGGCGCCGCCGGCCGTGGGTTCCTCGCGCAGGTCCTTCTGAACGACGTAATAGCCATGGATACGATCCTGCGTGCGCAGGTCGAAGTCAAAATCGGCAGAACCTTGGTTAAGGTTCACATTGGCAACAGTGCCTCCGGTGAAACCTGTCCAGTCCGCCTGAGCGGTTGATGCGTCCGAGGCTTGATGGAAGTTAGCAGCGGGAAGAAGAGTTACCAAGCTAGCTACTGCCGGAGCGGTGACAGTCGCTATCTGGTTCTGGCTGGGGACGGTGCTGGTAACAGTCAAGCTTTGGTGCTGGCGCAAACCCTCATAGGCGAGAAAGAAGAAAGCCTTGTTCTTCTTGATGGGGCCGCCAAAAGCAGCGCCGAATTCGTTGCGCTTGAAAGGGGCCTGGGGGTTCGGCGCGGTGTTGAAGAAGTTACGAGCATCAAGATCGTTGTTGCGAATGAACTCAAAGGCCTCGCCGTGATAAGAATTGGTTCCGGAACGGGTCGCCATGTTGACGATAGCGCCGGAGTTTCGCCCATACTCTGCCGGGAAGGCCGAGTTATCGATCTTGAATTCCGAAAGCGTGTCAATCGGCGGTTGAAAGGTAATCTGGTTCTGCACCGGGTCGTTCAGATTGATGCCATTCACCAGCCAATTCGTAGTGTCCTCGCGCTGGCCTGCGGTATTGATGCCGAAAGAGCCTTGTCCGCGCAGAGGAGCTGAAAGAAAGCCGTTGGCAGGAGGCGTGATCGTGCCGGGAGTTAACAGGCTGAGATCGGTGAAGTGGCGGCCGTTCAGGGGGATGTCTTGCACGTATTTGTCATTGATCACCTGGCCCATGCTGTTCGTGGTCGTGTCAAGGATTACGGCATCGGCCGTGATCTCGACAGTTACTGTGGCTTCACCAATTTTGAGCTGCACATTTCGCGTGACCGAGGTCGCAACGGGAAGATCAAGGTCGGTGACCACGGCCTTTTGGAAGCCTGCGGCCGTGACTTCGATCTTATAAACGCCGATGGGCAGAGAGGGAAAAAGATAAGCTCCAGCACTGTCGGTCTGCGTGTTTGAGGAGATGCCTGTGGCTTGATTGGTTGCGGTGACCTTAGCATTGGGAACCATAGCCCCGGTGGCGTCGGTGATAACGCCGCTCAGAGTGGCGGTGGATTGCGCCGTGGCCGAGGTAACTAAGCTACACAACAGAAGAACCGAGAAGAAAACAGAGAGGCACCCATTTCGCAGCAACGACTTCCTTGCAACAGCTTGCATAAGGCTGTTCCTCCTGGAGTCCAATAAGACTCCATCAGATGAAAGTGAGCGTGCTCTCAACCGAGTCCGTGGTTGGCTGGAAGAACTGCGCCGCGGAACAAGCACGGTTTCCCTGAAGAATGAATTTATTTGCAGTCGGGAGCCCATCCCCTTGAGTCCAAGGTCCACACCCCCCTTTAGCGCTGGCAATCCTGGTTCCAGAGGAGCGAAGAAAGTATTTTCAGGCATCACGCCTTGAATCAACGATTTATGGAAGCTCACCGCCCCCCAATAAACCTTAGGGCGCCGCAGGGCTCCAATAATTTGAAGGTCCCTACGAAATACAAGAGATTCGCCATGCAATTTGGAACAGCACAAATCTTCTTTCCAAGGAAAGTAGGGTGAATACCCGAGGCTAAGGAAAAATCAGAATATCTTCAGACTGTTGTTCGGGGAAAAGACTGGGAGGACCTTCCGCCGAGGAGTGAACTTTCGGATCATTCTCAAAGCCAACTCTTCGCCGCGGTCAGGAGGTAAACCATCCGGCCGAGAAGCTCCGGGCAAATCCTTTGAGGCCAGGGGTACACACAGGCCTCCGCTGAGGCCTCAGGGTAAACAGGAGGAGGGGAGGAGGAGGGCTTTGCTTGGGTCGATGCGATTGGCGTCCAGGAGATCCGGATTCGCTTTGGCGATGCAGGCCCAGGCAGTGCCGGTGCCCAGTTGCGTTTGCGCGATGGTCCAGAGCGTGTCGCCGTGGCGGACAGCGTACTTGGTCGGAGTTCGCGGCGGAGCGAAAGAAGAAGGAAGAACAATTTCCGACCCCACTTTAAGTACGTTTGGATCGCTAAGACCGGGATTGAGGGAAAGCAGTTCCTGCCAGCGGCGTCCATCGCCTAGACGTGAGGCGGCAAACTTCCAGAGAGAGTCGCCGGGCTTGACGATGACGACAGTGAGTTTTCCGGAAATTGCCGGTGCAGGCGCGACACGCGCAGATGGTGGCGCAGGCAGCACGCGGGGAGTGCGCGGCGCCGGGACGAGTGCAAGGGGTGTGGCAGCAAAGGTGCGCGGGGCAACGGGCGGTGCGGGCAAAACGCGCGGCCGTTCGAAGGGGGATCGCTTGACGAACGGCCGCACCACTCGCGGAGCAGGCTGAACCACCGTGGGAGGGTCCACGGTTACAGAAGGAAGCAAGGGCTGGGCCGGTGGCTTGGGCGAAGCGAGCACAGACGCGTCCGCGAAAGGAAGAGGAAATTGCGCGGAGCGCTGAAGTTGTTGCGATTCTTTTTGTCGGCGCAAACGGCGAGCGACATCGCCAAGCGGAACGTCGACGGAAACTGAGGAAGGCGACGTGGCATTGGCGTCTTGGGGGACGGCGCTGTCGAATGCATCTTGCGGCTTTTGCGGGTTGGCAGGAGACGCGGGCTGATTCTTGCGCGCCTCCAACTGGGCGCGATCTTCCAGCGTAAGAATGTGTTCGCGCTTCAGGTCTTCGGCAGTGTAAACGTGCTTGGACTTTTTTTGCAGGCTTTGTTTGCGGGCGCGTTCCTGGCGAGATGCTTCACTAACACTTGGGTCTTGCTGAGCTTGGTCTTGAGCTTGAGCTAGAACCTGATCTTGGACTTGTTGAGATTGTGCGCGACATTGAGCAGCGCCCGCAAAGGCGAACGAAAAAATCAGGACAGAAGGGACACAACACCGTAGAAAGCCGGAAGGGGACTTTGCGGCACTCAAGTGGCTGACCCGGGCTGGGGCGTCAAGATCAGGGCTTGCCATGCAAACCGACCAATGACGGGGGACAACGCCTAACTAAGAGTATACCCCCAAAGGCCATTTCAAGGAAGCGGATTTTTTCCGAATTGAACACATGGCTATCAGGAGGAGGGTAGATTCGAGGAAGCAGAGAGACACATTATAAGGCAGCGCTTGCGGATCCGGGACGCGCGTTCTGGTGTTCAACTGCCACGTACCTGGCGAGATTCTACGTAGAGCGCCGGCAGTATGGCGAGGCAGAAGCACTCTTTCAGAAGGTGCTGGAAATCTACGGAGAAGATGAAAGTCCGAACTCGAATCTGCCTCACCATCTTCAAGAGTTCGCGAAACTCTACGAGGCGCAAGGAAAATACGAGGCTGCGGAGGGGCTGCCGGGCGAGCCCTGGATGATTTGGCTGGATTCTGCCGGGCGAGAGGTCGCCACGCAGAGGCGGAAGAGCTTTACCGCAGAAGTCTGACCACTGTAGAGGAACACCTAAGGTCTGAAGTGGATCGGTCGAAGAAGCGTTGGCGACCCTGGCGAAATAGGAAGGAGCTCGAGGTTCGGATCAGCCGGAATCAGATTCCAATTAGCACCGCCCTCGACGGCCTCGCGCTGGTCTACGAAGATCAAAAGAAATATTCTGAGGTGGAGCCGCTCCGCAGACGTTCACTTGAAATCAAGGAGCGCGCTTGGGGCGAGCGGTACTCGTCATTCTTGGCGGATTCCCTTGCAGCGCATGCTCACGTGCTGCACAAGATCGGCGGAGAACATGACGCCGCTGAGATTGACAAGCGTGTCGAAGCGATACCCGGGAACAAAATCGGCCAGTAAAATCTGCCGAGAGAAGATAAAACGGAACATGGCTTGGAGCGAGCCGAACGGCGACTTCTTGCCACGGCGAATCGGAATTATTTCTTAGCGACGACCAGTTCCGAGTTGTGATATGAAGCTGCGCCTGAGAGGAACACGAATATGAACAAGCACATGACCATGAAAGCCAGAGGCGTGGCCTTGCTGATCGTGATGCTGGGTTCCTGTGCGTGCGTTGCGGGGCAGGAGAAAGCGCAGGACCGCAGAAAATTCTTAAGTCCGTCAACGCCGGTGAGTGACGATCCGCGGCGCATTCCGGTAAAGCCGGGGCCGATGGGACCGGAGCGCATTTTGGTTTTGCGCGGCGGAAGAATTTTTGACGGAACGGGAACGGCGGTGCATGAAGGCACGCTGGTCATCGAGCGCAACAAGATTTTGAAAATTTTGCCGCCGTCGTCAAGCGACTGGCCAAAGAACGCCGAGGTTGTGGACGTCGCCGGAAAAACAATTCTTCCGGGATTGATCGACCTGCACACGCATCTGACGTATCCGCTGACCGAAGGAGAAGTGCTGAAGGCACCGAGTGGAGCGGACGCGACGCTGCGCGCCGTGGAAAAGCTCCGCTACTTTTTGGAGAGCGGAATCACCAGCGTGCGCGACGTCGGCTCGCAAGGCGACGTCACCTTTCGTTTGAAAGAGTGGGTGCGCGAAAACCGGCTCGCCGGTCCGCGCGTTTTTCCAGCCGGACAGTTCATCACCGCGGAGGGCGGACACTCGACAGAGAACACTCCCGACGAATGGATCCGATGGATGGGCGCGACGCGCATCGCAACCGGCCCTGACGATTGGCGCTTGGCGGTGCGCGAACAGTTTCACAAGGGAGCGGACGTCATCAAGCTGGGAAGCCATTTCTCTTTCGAAGAAATCAAAGCAGCGGTGCAAGAGGCGCACGAGCTCGGACTGAAAGTGACGGTGGATTCGGAGACGTTTTATATCCAGCGAGCCGTGGAAGCGGGAGCGGACACCATCGAACATCCGCTGCCGAGGACCGACGAAACAATTCAGTTGATGGCGAAGAAAGGCGTGGCCGCCGATCCGACGCTGATTCCGTATCAGATTATTTTTGACGAATGGGGCGGATACTTTGGTTCGACTTCGCGGCGCTTTACGTTTTCGAATGACGCGAACCTGGAGATGCTCCGGAGGTTGAAGAGGGCGGGAATCAAATGCGGGGTCGGGACCGACCTAATTCTGCATTGGTATCGCTACCTGCCGGGAGCGTATATTCGCGAGCTGAAGAATTTTGTTGCGGCGGGCTGGAGCGCCCCCGAAGCGCTGGTGGCGGCGACCAAAACGAATTCCGAGATTCTAGACATGGACGATCGCTTGGGAACGCTCGAGCCGGGCAAACTGGCCGACGTTCTGGTTGTGGACGGTCGACCCGACGAGAACCTGGACGACTTGGCCAAGATCGATTTGGTGGTCCGCGACGGAAACACCGTGGTGCAGGGTGGGAAGGTAGCGATTTCACGGCACACGGTGATGCCGCCTCCCAAAAAGGCGCAGTAAGCAGCGGCCGCATAACCTATGCAAAATCATTAGGATACGCGGTCACCAAGGGCGAAATCGCAGCCTAATCGCGCCACCCTGTTTTTAGGCCTGCTTTTATCGGGTGCACACCACCCTATAAGCTAAAGATTCTATGGGTTTTTCCACCGGAGTCCGATAATTCGCATTTGACACTGCACTTCATCTTCCTTATACTTCCTAACTTGTCAGGGATGTTACTAACCTGAGTGGGGCGGCTCCGGAAGTTTTTGGAGCCGTTGAGTTGGAAGGATGATCTTCGGTCCCGGAACAAGCAAGACGGAATGGGACGGAAGAGCGGCCGGAATGGGGCGCCAGCCCCGCAAAGCCGAGTAAGCCTCTCCGAACTGAAACCGAGAGAACGGCCTTACCTCTTGGAGTGCGTACGGAGTTTCTTGCTGGTTGTACCTCCGGATTCGCAGTAGACCTTTCAGCAGAAGCGCACGCTCTCGCGCCGTTTTGTCTGTGCGCCTGGCGAGAGCCACGAGGTTTTGCGCGCGAGATTTTGGCCGCGGTGTGGCCGAAAAAAGAGGGAAGACTGTGCCGACGTTTTCGCAACTGGTACGCATGGGCCGCGAGGCGGTCATCAGCAAGACGAAGTCGCCCGCGCTGGTGGGCTGCCCGGAGAAGCGCGGTGTGTGCATTCGCGTGTACACGCAGACGCCGAAGAAGCCGAACTCCGCGCTGCGCAAAGTAGCGCGCGTGCGGCTGACGAACGCGGTGGAAGTGACGACGTACATTCCGGGCATCGGCCACAACCTGCAGGAGCACTCGATCGTGCTGGTGCGCGGCGGCCGTGTGAAGGATTTGCCGGGAGTGCGCTATCACATCGTGCGCGGCACGCTCGACGCCGCCGGCGTGGAAAACCGCAAACAAGGACGGTCCAAGTACGGCGCGAAGCGGCCGAAAGCGGCGCAGGCGAAATGACCATCCGATGAGGATCGTCATCCTGAGGAGCGCAGCGACGAAGCATCGTCAAGAGCGACCGAAATCGTTGGCTTTTTAGTTTGAAGGAGCGATAGAGAGCAATGCCACGTAAAGGATTAGTTTCGCGGAGAGTCCAGGCGATCGACCCGGTCTACGGCAATGACCTGGTAGAGAAATTCATCTGCTCAATGATGTGGGAAGGAAAGAAGAGCACAGCGCAGCGCGTGTTTTACGGCGCGATGGACCAGGTGGCCAAAAAGACCAACGACGATGCGCTAAAGGTTTTTAAGAAGGCCGTGGAAAACGTGAAGCCGGTGCTGGAGGTGAAAACGCGGCGCGTGGGCGGTGCGAACTACCAGGTGCCGGTGGAAGTAAATCCGTTTCGGAGGCAGTCGCTGGCGATTCGGTGGCTGCTGCAGTATTCGCGGGACCGCGCGGGCAAGACCATGGTCGACAGGCTGGCCGATGAGCTGATCGACGCAGCCAATGCGCGCGGCGGAGCCATGAAGAAGAAGGAAGATGTGCACCGCATGGCGGAAGCCAACAAGGCGTTCGCACACTACCGCTGGTAAGAACTAAGGAAAAGGAATTGGTGGAACCGTGAGTGAAGCTGTTGCAATCCGGCCCGGAGACAAAAAGGCTACTGGGACTATGGGACGAGGATTCAAACTCGAAGACACCCGGAACATCGGGATTATGGCGCACATCGACGCCGGCAAGACCACGTCGACCGAGCGCATCCTTTATTACACGGGTGTGACCTACAAGATCGGTTCGGTCGACGAAGGCACGGCCACCATGGATTGGATGGAGCAGGAGCGCGAGCGCGGCATCACCATTACCAGCGCCGCGACCACCGCGGCGTGGGATCGCTCCGGCAAGAAATACCGCGTCAATATTATTGACACGCCGGGCCACGTGGACTTCACCGTCGAAGTGGAGCGCTCGCTGCGCGTCTTGGACGGTGCCGTGGCGATTTTTGACTCGGTGGCGGGCGTACAGCCGCAGTCGGAAACGGTCTGGCGCCAGGCGGACAAGTACCGCGTCCCGCGCCTCGCGGTCGTCAACAAGATGGACAAAATGGGCGCGGATTTCGACCACGTCATCCGCTCCATGCGGCAGCGCCTCGGAGCCCACCCCGTTCCCCTGCAGTTTCCCCTTGGCAGAGAAGACAACTTCATCGGGTGCATCGACTTCCTCGAACAGAAAGTGATTGTCTGGTTGGAAGAAACGCTGGGCGCGAAGTTTGAGGTCTTCGAGGTCGAGAAGCTCTGGGATGCGGCATTTGTCAGCTCGCGTCCCGATGTGGCTGCGGCCCTCAAGGGTTCCGCCATCGATAGGAAGTTTTACGAAGATCACCGCAACAAGGTGGTCGAATACGTCGCCGAACACGACGACGAGGTGCTCGACAAGTATTTGAACGAAGGCACGCTGTCGGTCGAGGAGATGCGCAAGTCCATTCGCAAGTCCACGCTGGCGATGAAAATCGTTCCCGTGCTTGCCGCGTCGGCTTTTAAGAACAAAGGCATTCAGCCGTTGCTCGACGCGGTTGTCGATTATCTCCCCTCGCCTGTCGATGTTCCCCCCGTGGAAGGAATCAACCCCGAAAATGACGAACCGATTCTGCGGCGCGCCGCCGACGACCAGCCCTTTTCGGCGCTGGCGTTCAAAATCATGTCCGACCCCTTTGTGGGCCACGTGACCTATATCCGCGCGTATTCCGGCATGCTGAAGGCCGGCAGCTACATTTACAACTCGACCAAGGGCAGCCGCGAACGCATCGGGCGACTGTTGCAAATGCACGCCAACAAGCGCGAAGAGATTGACGTGGTGTACGCCGGTGACATTTGCGCTTGCGTCGGGTTGAAGAGCGTTACCACCGGCGACACGCTGTGCGACGAAAACAAGCAGATCATCCTTGAAGCCATCGATTTCCCCGCCCCGGTTATTTCCGTAGCCGTTGAACCAAAAACGAAAGCGGACCAGGACAAGATGGGCCAGGCGCTGGCCCGGCTCTCGCAGGAAGATCCGACGTTCCGCGTGCACACCGACACGGAAACCGCGCAGACGCTGATCTCCGGCATGGGCGAATTGCACCTGGAAATCATCGTCGACCGCATGAAGCGCGAATTCAACGTAGAAGCGAACGTCGGCCGCCCGCAAGTGGCTTACCGCGAGACCATCCGCAAGAAGGCCGAAGCCGAAGGCAAGTACATCAAGCAGACCGGCGGGCGCGGCCAGTACGGCCATTGCAAACTCGAAGTGCATCCGCTGCCCAGTGCGGACCACGAAAACATGCACGAAATGTCTAGCGACGAGCTGGACGCGCTCGCAAAGTCTGTCGCCGGCGCGGGCGGCAAGTGGAAATTCGACAAGGAGCACCGCTTCCTGTTTGTGGACAAGATTTTTGGCGGCGCAATTCCCAAGGAATTCATTCCCCCGATCGAGGTGGGGATTCGCGAAGCCATGGATAGCGGTCCGCTCGCGGGCTTCATGATGGTGGACGTTGCCGCGGTGCTCGTCGACGGCAGCTATCACGATGTCGACAGTTCGGAAATGGCGTTCAAGATTGCGGGTTCCATGGGCTTCAAGGAAGCCTGCGCGAGGGCCAAGCCGGTGCTGCTCGAACCGATCATGAAGGTGGAAGTGGTGGTTCCGGAAGAATACATGGCAGCGGTTTTTGGCGACTTAAACTCGCGCCGGGCGCAGATTCAAGGTTCGGAAGTGCGCGCGGGCAGCCATGTGATTCGTGTGCAGGTTCCGCTGGCGGAAATGTTCGGCTACGCCACGGATTTGCGCAGCCGCACACAAGGCCGCGGGAATTTCACCATGCATTTTTCGCATTACGCGGAAGTGCCGGGCGGCCTTGGCGAGGAGATTATCGGGAAGGTGCGCGGCAAGAAGTAGATTCCGTAGATGACCGACGAATTCGACTGAGGAGCAGAAAACGAAATGGCCAAGGAGAAATTCGAGCGCAGCAAGCCGCACGTGAACATCGGGACGATCGGGCACATCGATCATGGCAAGACCACTTTGACGGCGGCGATCACCAAAGTGCTCAGCAAGCATAACCCGAAGGTGCAGTTCCGGG
>WNES01000307.1_pt1 | contig 26229 bp, 24 predicted proteins | sample 5399931 | NCBI WGS metagenome assembly WNES01 (sample SAMN13153332, study PRJNA577476) | soil metagenome | isolation source: 20 cm grassland meadow soil 2 days after 3rd rain plot 5 | place: USA:California | collected 2015-11-11
GGTTTTCCGATTTTCATTCTAGCGTCGGCGTCCTTCTCAGGCAATACCGTCGCCAAGAATGGCATGGAAATTGCGATTCCAAGAACAATCACCGTACGGGCTCGCTAAGGCAGCTGGCCGGAGTTTAGGCTGATCTCGCCGGTTTCACTTGTGGGATACTCTATTGCCTTCGCTCGTCTCTCGTCGAGGAGACCACAACGCAGACTCAGCGAAACGACCCGGAGCGACCGGCAGCGCGTCCCCTTGCTTCAACCATAGGGCGGCGAAGGTGGGGCATCGCCTGGTTGCTTGGCTTCGGCGTCCTGGTCAATTATTTCGACCGCGTTAACCTGTCCGTGTCGCAGGATGCGCTGCGGGCCGCGTTCGGAATCTCTCCGGTCCTGTTCGGCTACTTGTCGAGCGCTTATAGCTGGACCTATGCCGCGTGCCAATTGCCCTCCGGCCTTCTGCTGGATCGCTTTGGCGTGAGGCTCATCGGCCGCATCAGCACCCTTCTCTGGAGTGTGGCTTCCTTTGGCGCGGCCGTCTCCTCCGGCATCCGTGGCTTCTTCGTTGCACGATTTTTGTTGGGAATCGGCGAGGCCCCGACTTTCCCGGGCAACGCCAAAGCCGTTGGTTACTGGTTTCCCAGTTCGGAACGCAGCCTGGCCACCGCAATCTTCGATGCAGCGGCGAAATTCGCGTCAGCCATCGGCGTTCCGTTGATCGGCATTCTGCTGCTGCGTTTTGGCTGGCGGTGGAGTTTCGCCGCGACGGGATTTGTGAGCCTGTTTTATTGTGCGCTGTTTTATGCATCTTATGGCAATCCGAGCGAGGACAATTTACTTTCCTCAGCGGAGCGCGAATTCATCGTCCGCGGTGGCGCGCAGCCTGAAGATGCCGTCAAAGCGGCGAAAGGCGCCCCACTCACTTATCTGCTGCGGCAGCGCAAAGTTTGCGGTTTGGCGCTGGGCTTCGCCTCGTACAACTACACTTTCTACTTGCTGCTGACGTGGCTGCCTTCCTATTTCGAGAGCGCGCTTCACGTGAACTTGTTGCACTCCGTCTTGTTCACCAGCGTTCCCTGGCTGTTCGCCACGCTCGTTGACCTGTTGGTTGGCGGCTGGCTCGTGGACACACTGATCCAGCGCGGATCCAGCCCCGTTCGCGTCCGGCAGGCCGTTCTCATTGGCGGAACGAGTTTCGGGCTGGGAATTCTAGGCGCGGCGCACGCTCGAACGCCCGCCGCCGCGCTGTTCTGGATCAGCATGTCGATCGGAGGACTGTCTGCGGCGTCGCCCGTGGGGTGGTCGATCCCTTCTCTGGTGGCGCCCCGCGAGAGCGTCGGCACGCTCGGCGGAATCGTCAATTTTTGCAATCATCTTGCGGGAATCGCCGCGCCGATCGTTACCGGCTATATTGTCAAAGCTACCAATTCCTTTTCGGGAGCCTTTCTGGCGGCCGCGGGCTTTCTCTTGATCGGCATTGCTGGCTATGTGTTTCTGCTTGGCCGCATCGAAGCAATTCCCGAGCCCGCTTGACGTCTTCTAACCGAGCGTGCGAGTGAATCATGCGCCACTCTACCTTGGGTCTGCCGACGGCTTTCCGCTTGGCGGTCCCGAACCCGGTAGCGCTCGTGTTGCACCGGTCGAGATTCCGCCGTCCACCAACAAAGTCTGGCCGGTAACGTAGCGGCTCGATTCCGCCGCGAGAAACACGACTGCGGCATCCAGATCCTGCGGCTGGCCAGTCCGTTTTAATGGAATGCGGTCGCAGAGATATTCGACCCACTCCTTGTTCTCGTAAAGAACCTTGTTTTGTTCGGTTTGAAACCATCCTGGCGCCAGACAATTGACGGTCACGCCGTACTTCCCCCAATCGTCGGCCAAGCTCATCGTCAATTGCCGTATGCCGCCCCGGCTGGCTCCATAGGGTCCCAGCCCGGCGTAGCCCGCCACACTGGTGACGGAGCCGATATTGATGATGCGCCCGTAGCCTCGGGCAATCATGCCACGCGCGACTGCCTGGGAGACAAAGAAGCTTCCACGCAAATTCGTATCCAAAACCAGATTCCAGTCTTCCCAGGTGACCTCAAGCGCGGGTTTGCGGACGTTGCAGCCGGCATTGTTCACGAGGATATCGACATGTCCGAAAGCTCGTTCAGCAGTTGCGGTCATCATTTCAATGCTCTCGCGCTGGCGGACATCGAGTTCCAGGGAAACGGCGCGCCGACCGAGGGCCTTGATCTCCGCCTCGAACGGCAACAAGCGATTGCGGTCGCGGCTCGTGATCAAAAGATCTGCTCCCGCTTTGGCAAGGGCGCGCGCCATATGTTGGCCGAGCCCCCGGCTCGTACCAGTGACGATGGCGACTCGGCTGCTGAGATCAAACAGACCGTTAGTCACGAAACCTCACCCGGCCGAAGAACCACTTTCATCACGTTGGGCTCGCGAGCGTGCAAGCGTTCAAACCAAAGAGGACCTTCTTCAAGCGGAGCAATCGCGGTGATGAGGTTCTTCACTTGAATTGCTCCCGATTCGAGAAGCTCCATTGCGCGTGGGTATTCGCCCGCCGACGCGCAGGATCCCTGAAGCCGGATTTGCCGCGTTACGATTTTCTGAAGAGGGACCATCACTTCCGGAGCGATATTGCCCACGAGGACGACCGTCCCTCCTTTGCGCACGCTTTCGATCGAGGCCTTCACGCTATCCCCTTGACCTACGGCTTCGATCGCGGCATCCACGCCGGCTCCTCGCGTGAGTTCTCCCACCTGCCGCGCGACGTCCAGCGTTGCGGACAGGACAGTGTGCGCTCCCACATCTTGCGCAAGCTTCAGCCGGGAGCTATCTATGTCGGTGACCAGAATACGGGAACACCCTGCGGCACGCAGTACTTGCACGATCAAGAGCCCGATCATCCCTGCTCCTACGACTAAAGCCGTGCTGCCGGCGGAAAGCGGTGCCAGGGAGACGGCATGGATCGCCACCGACACGGCCTCGAGCATCGCTGCTTCCTCGAAGGAAAGATTGTCGGGCAGACGGTAGACGATGCGCGAAGGAACGGCAACAAACTCTGCAAAGGCCCCGGCCCGACGATAGTCGGCGCAAGAAACTCCCAGAACTTGCCGGTTGTCGCAGAGATTTACTTCTCCGCGACGGCAATAGCCGCAAGTGCCGCAGTAGACCGTCGAATCGAAGGTGACTCTATCTCCTTCCGTAAATCCCGTCACACCGGACCCTATCGCAGCGATTCTTCCGGCCGCCTCGTGGCCCATGACGATAGGGGGAATGCGCCGGCCCGACGAGCCGTCGTAGCCGTGCACGTCGCTCCCGCAGATGCCGCAGGCTGCCACACGCACCAACACTTCGCCAGGCTCGGCCCTTGGCACTGGCAGATCAGTCATTTCCAAGTGCTTATTTTTCGAAAGCAAGAGAGCTTTCATAGGTGGATCGCGGATTCATTTAAGCACATACACTCGGTGCGATGCTTTCAGATTTTGTAAAGAAAGCCTTTAGGAAGTCTTCCCAGTCTTCCCGGAGGTTCTGAATACTTCTCTTTTTTGTAACGGACCATTTGCGTCAGCATCTAATCGGTTAGCAGAGGCCAAGTCCAATGATAAAACGTCACGTGGGTCTGGCGAACGAAGTCATAGAGAGAATCCTCGAACTTTCCTCGGATGCGCACATACAGAGACGCGAAGTCGCTAAGGACTCTCCGGCATTTGACAGCTTGACGGGAGCGATAGCAGCCTACGGCAAAGTGCTCGCATTTCTCACGTCGCTTCAAAAGCGGGAAGAATTCGACTTAGTCGTCGGTCAAAGTGAGTTTTCTGAATACGTTGCGGCGGTTAACTGAAGGAGGAAAGCGGCCGTCGGTCAATCCATCATGTGAACCGCTCCGAAGAGCCATAGTGTGGGCCTGCAAATCTCAATCCGGGAATCCGCTGATGTCACGATTTTGGACCTTCAGGGAAAAGCGACCATCGGTGTCGACAGCGACCTGCTGAGCGTCCAACTGAAAAAGCTGGTCGCCAAGGGCGTGCGGAAGTTGCTGCTCAACCTGGAAGACGTGACGCAATTGGATAGTTCAGGCATCAGTGCCGTCGTCGGGACGTATGTCTCTCTTAGCCGTCAAGGGGGTAGCCTGAAATTGCTCTGTCCGGGTGGCCGGGTGCACGATGTGCTGCGGGTTATACGTTTGGCAGACTTTATCCCGACCTTTGAGAATGAGACCCAAGCGCTCGCCAGTTTCCGACCCCAGGGTTATGCGGCAAAGCCCTGATGGTCTGATATTCCTGTATCTTCCGTACACTTCCTTCTGCTCGAAAACTCTCTGAGCTAGACGCGAGGGTGCCTACCGCCAGCGGGACGACCGCTTGACGTTCGTGACAATCGACCCGCTGCTCGAAGGCTTTCGCCAGGATCCTCGTTACACGGATCTCCCTGAAGAAGATGCATCTGCCGAGGTAGGGTAGTGGATTTCTTGGAGCAGGCCCGGAGGGCCGGTCGAAGACAGAAGTGGCCAAGAATACGTCCCCGCCCACCAGACTCTCCTACTCCCACCCGCCGCCAAGGGCTTGATAAAGCTCGACCAACGCATTCAGCTCGTTTCCTTGGGCTTGCGCCAAAGCCAGTTCTGCCGAGAAAGAGTTCGTTTCGTTGGTCAAGACTTCGAGATAATCCGTGGTACCCGCTTTGAACCGGGTTTCGGAAAGCCGGGCTGCATCCTGTGCTGACTCCACCAGATGCTGTTGCTGTATACGGAACTCCCGAAACTTGCGATAAGCGATTAGCGCGTTCGACACATCGCGAAATGCGCCCTGAATCGCTTGCTGGTAAGTCAGGAGCAACTGCTCGTGCTGTGCCTCCGCCAGTCGAACGTTGGATTTCAGCCGTCCACCCTCGAAGATCGGCTGGGTAACATTTCCGACCAGCGTCCAAATCCCCGCCGGTCCGGTGAACAGATTGGTCAGCGCAGCACTCTCGTATCCCGCGGTCCCCGTCAACGAAATCTGCGGAAAGTAAGCGGCCCTGGCAACGCCGATTTCCGCGTTTGCCGCAATGAGATTTTCTTCGGCTTCGCGAATGTCCGGTCGGCGCTCCAGAAGCGAAGAAGGAAGTCCAACGGGAACCTCCGGCGCATGCGGTTGCTCGGTGAGCTTCAGGCCCCGAGGAATGTCCCCTGGGTTATTTCCCAGAAGAATGCTGATGGCGTTTTCTTCTTGTGCAATTTGCCGCTCTAGATCGGGAACCTCTGCCGCGGCGGTGTACACCAATTGCTCGGACTGCCGCACATCCAACAGGGAATTGATCCCGTGCTCCTCCAAGGTCTTCGTCAAACCAAGCGAATCCTGGCGCGAGCCTAACGTCCGCTTGGAAATCTCCAACTCAAGGTCTAACTGCCGCAGTTGAAAATACGAACTGGCGACATTGGCGACCAGGGTAGCCATCACTTCTTTCTGCGCCCATTCGTTGGCCACAAGAATCGCGCGCGCCGCTTCCGTCGCTCTCCGGTAGCGACCCCAGAAATCTACATTCCAGCTCGCGGAGGCGTTCAGCTGGCCTTGGGTGATTTCATAACCTGGGATCGGGCCAACCTTGGGATTGCGAACACTGGTGACGCTGCCGCCCGCGCTCAGAGCGGGAAGTTGGTCTGCGCGAGTGATTCCCAGTTGCGCCTGGGCTTCGAGAACGCGCGTGGCCGCAATGCGGACGTCGTAGTTATTCTTCAGCGCAGTGCGGATAAGACCCTGCAGTTCCTGGTCCTCAAAGACTTCCCACCATTTCTCCTCACCGAGCGGAACGGAGCCCGCGCCGCCGGAACGCACCGGGCTTGGCGGCGCTGGCGTCGATTCGCCTGCCGCAGCTTCCCCTGCCAGCGCCCCACGATACGCGGTCGGGACATTCGCGGCGGGCCTCTTGTAATTTGGACCGACCGAGCACGCGTTCATCCAAAGCAGCGCCCCGCAAAACACCAGGGTCAGAAATGTTTTTGCCACGATACGCATGAGCCTCGGCACCGTCCTTCTAATCTCCATTGCCCTGTTGCAGGGCATAAGCGGGGTGTGTCTCGGGAGCTTGCGGATGGTGTGTGCTTGTCGACCGGAAGAAGGAAAAGCGATCCAGTACTTTTTCTTGGAATTCTTCGAGGTACAGGTAAATCGCCGGGGTGACGAAGAGCGTCACAAACTGCGAAACAATCAGCCCGCCAATGACCACCAGGCCAAGCGGGCGACGCGACGATCCGTCGGCCCCGTAGCCAAGAGCAATGGGAAGCGCTCCCAGCAACGCCGCCATCGTGGTCATCATGATCGGACGGAAGCGTTCCATGCTGGCGTCGTGAATCGCCTGGTCGTCTTTGATTCCTTGCCGCACGCGCTGTTCGGCAAAATCGACGATCATGATTCCGTTCTTTTTCACAATGCCCATCAGCATGAACATGCCAATGTAGGCATACAGCGAAGCTTCCGCCTTGAAGAGCCACAGCGTCAGCAATCCCCCGACCAGCGCCACGGGCAACGAAGAAAGCACCGTAATCGGATGCAAATAACTCTCGTAGAGGATCGCCAGAATCACATACATGACAAACACGGCGACCATCATCAGCACAACAAGATCCGAGGCGGTGTTGCGAAAGGTGAGTGCCTGTCCTTCAAGACTGCCGCGAACCTCAGTCGGAAGAACCTTTTTCGCGGTAGCCTCAACAAAGTCGGTGGCCTGCCCTACGGTGTAGCCGGGCTTCATGTTGAAAAACAAAGTCACGCTGGTGAACTGGTTGATGTGGTTGACCGCCTGCGGTCCGATCAGCACATGGGAGGTGGTGACCGCGTTCAAAGGAACCATGCGCTGTCCATCATCGCTCTTGATGTACAGCTTCCCCAAATCCTGCGGATCGGAACGTTTGTCGTCCGCAACCTCCAAGATCACCTGGTATTGGTCGGTGCTTTTCTTGATCAGGTAACTATAGTTCTGCGAGTAGGCGTCATGAAGGAGCGTGAGGATGCGAGTCTCCGATACGCCGTAAAGCTTGGCCTGATCGCGCAAAATATCGACCTGCAGGTTTGGCGTGTGGTTGAAAAGGTCGGAGTTGACAAACAGAAAGCCGGGATATTCCTGCATCTTCGCCAACAACTTGCCCGCCGAGTCATAGACCTGATTGGGATCAATCCCGGACAGCGCATAGGCGAACTGCCCCTGCACGTTAGCGGTCGCACCGGTGCTGATCTCGAGCACCGGGTTAGGCTGGAGAAACGCCAGAGCTCCCGGCACGGTGGACATGATCCCGCCCATTAACTGGCCGGCGACTTGGTCGATCGGCGCCCGCTCGGCGGGGTCCTTCAAAAACGCAAGTAGAAACGCCTGATTTGAGGGTAGGAACTGGCCATTCCCGCTCATCGTGAATGTGGACGCTACCGCGGGATTGCCATGCATGACCTTTTCGGCGGCATCCTGATAGGCGTGCATTTGCTCTGGCGAGGACCCTTCCTGCGCCACAAGCACGCCGCGGATGAACGAGCTATCGCCTACGGGCAGAAACGACTTGGGTACGCTGTAGAATAGATAGCCCGTTCCCAGAAGACAGACAAACCAGATCACCGCGGAAATCCACCGATAACGCAGGAAGAACCAAAGGTACCGGCCGTACACTCCAAGCACGCGGTTTTCCACCCCGCCAATTATGCGCTCCACCCAAGTTTTCTTCGCCTTCGCTCCCCGTTCGGAAAGCAGTCTCGAAGTCATCAGCGGAGTCAGCGTCAGCGAAACGATTCCGCTCGCAAAAATGGAAATCACGATGGTGATCGAAAACTCGCGAAAGATGCGCCCAACCAGGCCGCCCATGAACACCAGGGGGATAAACACCGCCGCCAGCGAAAGCGTCATGGTCAGGATCGTGAAGCTGATTTCCTTTGCGGAATTCAAGGAAGCTTCCAGCGCCGATTGGCCCTCTTCCATCAGGCGCACCGTGTTTTCCAAGAATACGATGGCGTCATCGACCAGGAAACCAATCGCTAAGGTCAAGGCCATCAGCGACAAATTGTCGAGGCTGTAGCCCAGAACGTTCATGGCCACAAACGTAAGCAGCAAAGAAAGCGGCAAAGCGACCGCGGGAATGAGCGTGTCGGTCGCGCGTCCAAGAAAAATGAAAATCACCATCACCACAAGAACGAAAGCAATGTACAGAGTCGCCTGCACGTCCTTGATGCCCGTGACGATGGTCTGCGAGCGGTCATACGCGGAAACAATTCGCACGGACGTAGGAAGCTGGCTCTGAATGCTTGGCAGCAGATCGCGTACCGATTTCGTGACCTCCACCGCGTTTGCGCCGGCCCGCCGGAACACCGCCACAACGACGGTTGCCCCTGGTGTGGGATAACCACGCGCCCAGAAGCGCATGTCGATGCGTTCGTCCTGCACGGTTTGCTTCGCAGTGGCAACATCCTTCAGGAAGACCGGAGCGCCGCCGTTCTGCCCAACAATCAATTGCTCATATTGCTCGGCCGTGCTCAGCTGGCCTTGTGGTTGCAGTAGATAGGTGCGGTGCGGGCCATCGAACTGGCCGGCTCCCGTGTAACTCGTGCCGTTCTTGATCGCCGTCGTCAGGTCTTCCAGGCTGATATTGCGCATCGCCATCGCGGAAGGGTCGGCTTTGATGCGCACCGCGGATTGCGTGCCGTATACCGCCACTTGGCTGACTCCCGGCAGGATGCTGATATGCTCCCCGACTTGCGTGCTGGCGTAGTCATAGAGCTGCCCTTCAGTCGCCGTGTCGCTCACCAGAACCAAATACTGAATCGGCTGATCATTCGGGTTGGTTTTCGTAAACGTCGGCGGGCTAGGCAAATCGATAGGAAGCTGTGCGGTTGCCCGCGTGATCGCCGCTTGAACGTCGGTCGCCGCTCCGTCGAGGCTCTTCGAAAGACTAAACTGCAGCACGAAGCTCGAGTGACCCTGTCCATTGTTCGAGGTCACCATCTCGAGTCCGGGGATTTGCATGAACTGGCGTTCCAGCGGCGTGGCCACGTTGTTGGCCATCGTCTCCGGAGTCGCGCCCGGATAACTAACCTGCACCTGAATCACCGGGTAATCCACGGCCGGCAGGTCGCTCACCGGAAGCCGGAAATAAGCAAATATGCCAAACAGAATGACCGAGGCGGTCAACGCCACGGTCATAACTGGGCGCCGGATGAAGAGTTCGGAAATGTTCAAGACGCGCTCCTCCGGTGCTCGAATCTTATTTACCAGCCGCCTTCGGTGCCGGCGCCGTCGCGGGTGCGCTCGAGTCGACATGCACTTTGCTTCCCGGCCGAACCAACAACTGTCCCGCCAGCACTACGCGTTCCCCGGCCGCTAGCCCGCTCGAGATCACCACATCGTTGCCTTGACGCTGACCCAAAGTAACCGGTCGCAGCTCCGCGGTATCGTCGCTCTTGACCACGAACACGAAGGGTCCATGCTGGCTGATCTGCGCGGTCTGACTCGGAACGAGCACCGTACCTTTTTCCATATCCAGCACAAGTCTCACGTTCACAAACTGCCCCGGCCAGAAGTGCCGGTCGGCATTCGGAATCGTCGCCCGCAGGTTGACCGTTCCCGTAGCGTTCTGCACGGCGTTGTCCAGAAACTCTACTTTTCCAGGCCGCGCCGCGTCTTCCGAATCCCCCGGCAGCCGCACCAGCGCCTGCAGCGTCCCGCGGCTCATCCTTTGTTGTACTTCGGCGAGATCCCGCTCGGTGATCGTAAACGTCGCGTAGATGGGATCGATTCGCTGGATGGAAAGAAGCGACGTGGTGTTGGCCTGCACAACATTCCCTACGTCCACCAAGCGCGCCCCGGCGCGGCCATCGATCGGTGAGTGGATGTAGCAATAATCCAGATTGATCTCCGCCGTTTCGATCGCCGCCTTCGCCGCTTCCACCTGCGCCTGGTTCACATCAACGGTATTCTTCTTCGTGTCGTAGTCCTGTTTGGAAATAGCGCGGGTTCCCACAAGTTCCTGGTCGCGCGCAAACTGAATCTTCGCAAGCTCCAATGCCGCCTGCACCTGCGCGAGGTTGGCCTTCGCGGAATCGAGCTGCGCTTTGTAGGGCCGGGGATCGATTACAAAGATAAGCTGACCTTTTTTCAGGTTTTCGCCGTCCTGGAAATGCCGCTCTATGACTTGCCCGCCTACTTGCGGAGTCACGTTCACCGATTCAAAGGCCGTGTTTCTGCCGATTTCGTCCAAATAGCGCGGCACGTCCTGAGCCTTTGCTTGGGCCACGGTCACCAGCGGCGGCGGCAATGCCGCAGGGCCCTCGGCTCGCACGTTGCTTCGGCTGCACGAAACGCCCAGCGCGGCAACGGCCAGCAACAACATCGCGCCAAAAAGTTTGCTGCCGGCGAGCGAAGTGCCCTTCACGTTCGCGCAGTCTCTCCGACTGAATCTTCCACCGCCAATACGACGTCCGTGTCCCATCATTGGCTTCTCCATCCGGGAATCTTCCCGACTGGCTTTCTTGCTCGCTGCCCCCTCAGCAATTCGGCAATCGATGTGTCTCAAATCCTTCGCCCCTGATGCCCTGAAGCCGGAGTCGCGACGCGGCGAATCTTCTTATCTTCTCGAACCAGTACGCGCGATCCGTCCGACGTGTTTCGCAACGCTGCCGGCTCCCTCGACGAATTCGCCTGCGCACACCGATCACGGCAGGCTTCCTCGAGAACGAAATCGTTGCTGGACTCTCTTCTCCGGCCCTCGTTCGATGCGTGCTCGACAGGAAACGGTACGTGCATCAGCTTGAACAATGCTCGTACTCCTTTGCCCGGTACACATCTACGACGATTCAGGATCGCTCCGCCGGACAGTTTTCTTCTCTCAACCAAAACTTCGACGACTCGGGCCGCCGTTGCCGGTCTTTCCTTTGATCAAGGAACCGGTTCAGGGTTTGTCTCGGAGTCCAAGAAGAGTTTCGGCATTCACGTGCGCGATCCCCGCCAGAAGCGTGATAATAGAATCGCCTGCGAGAGGGTATGTCAGGAATTTTCAAGTGTGCTTTGAGAGCCGCGATTCTATTTTGGCTGCCCCACCTTGCTTGGGCCCAAGAACAACTACGCGCCGGAGTGGCCAAAACGGTGGTCACGCCGGATGTTCATAAAAACAAGGTCTACCTTGCCGGCTTTGGTCACAATCGAATCGCCACCGGCGTTCACGACAACCTTTATGCTCGCTGCCTTGCCCTGGCGGCAGGAGGGCAAATCCTGGTCCTGTGTTCCGTGGATGTTATCGGGCTGTTCTACGACGACGTGCTCAAGATTCGCGAGCAAATGAAGGTGCAAGCGCCCGAGGTTTCTCACCTTATCGTTGCCAGCACCCACGTACACGAGGGTCCGGATACCCTGGGGCTTTGGGGGCCCGATCCGCTGCACACGGGGATGGACGAGAATTATCTCGACTCGCTGGACTCACAAATTGTTTCGACCGCGGTAAGAGCGTCCCATTCCATGCAGGCCGCTCGCCTTGAACTCTCACGCGATGACCATCCACTGTTGGGCATGCTCCAGAGCGTGGATCGTCCTCCCATTGTCAAGGACCCCTACTTGTTCGTGATGCGCCTTACCAGCGTTGATGCAGGCCTGCCCATCGCGGTCTTAGTGAATTGGAGCGGCCATCCCGAGACTCTAGGTGGGGAGAATACGGAAATCACTGCCGACTACCCGCACTGGCTTTGCCAATACGTCGAGAATCATCTCGGTGGCACGGCTATTTTCTTCAACGGTTCGATAGGCAAGGTTTCTACGCTGGGAAATCAGGTCGCTCTGCTGGACCGCGATACCGGCCAAATTGCGGAAGATCACACCTGGAGGAAGGCTGAACTGGTCGGCACAACGGTCGGCCAACTTGTGGAACGCGTGTTGAAGTCTTCAGAGACGGCGGCAGTGCACTCTATTTTGATACGGAAATCGACGCTGTTCGCGCCCCTCGAGAACGATCATTTCCGGGTTGCCGAAGCTGCCGGTATATTCTCCCGTCGCAAGCCTCTGTACACAGATGGGAAGGTAGATAGCTCGACCATCCCAAAAGAACTCACCGGCACGGGAGTGACTCGACTGGCCACAGGCCACGACCTTCAAACCGAGGTGGATTACATCGAGCTTCGGAGTTCGGAGCGTGTTGCCGCAGAGATTGTGACCATTCCCGGGGAGCTCTATCCAGAGCTGACCAACGGAGGCATCACCCGCTATCCCGGAGCCGACTATCCAGATGCGGCCTTTGAACCGATCTTGCGAGGGCACTTGAAGAGCCGGTATCAGTTTATCTTCGGCTTGGGCAATGATGAACTGGGGTACTTGATTCCTAAGGCCGAATGGGATAATCAGCCGCCATGGCTCTTGGGCCGACCGCAGCGCTGGTATGGCGAAATCAATTCCGCGGGACCGGACGTGAGCGGCGTTGTGCTGCGAGGTTTGGTGGAACTCATTGAGCAACGATAGCGAGGACTGACAATCGTCACGGAAAACGGGGCCGCCCTGGTCTCCTCCTGTGCGGACTGTGTGACCGTGAGAGCACTCGTCGTCTTCTGAACCCGGTTTCTGGCCATCCGTCTATTCCGTCTTCGTTGGGTTACGGGGATCAAGGCTCGGATCAACATACTCTGTCGATGACGGCCCATAGCCCGTAACCGAAGCGCCACATCCCGGAAATTACCGTGGCAACACGGTCGTCGCGATGGGAGTGCGCCGGGATTGGAGTATGGGGCGGCACCCGAAGTAGGATGGCGTAAACGCCAGCTTGATTTGGATCGCCTTTCAGCACAACCGTCTCGATGCCGCCAACCCCAGAGCTTCCCGTTCCCTCCCTTCGCGAGGAAACTTGTACCCCGCCGGAGACAGGCGGACTTCTGCGGAGCTACTTAGAAGAAGCCGCATCCAGAAAAGTGCGAATCAAGGCAACGGTTTCGGCCGGTCGTTCCTCCATCAGCCAGTGCCCCGATCCGGCGACGACTGCTTCCTGAACGTTGGTGGCTACGTGCCGATCGTGCGGTAAGCCAACTAACCACTCAAGTCGAATTGGAAATGTGGGGCGGAAATGGCTATGTGTGCGCGGCGTCAGCCTAATCTTCCAGATAGCAATGGTGCCTTTTGCGGAGCCAGTTACTCCGGCTCGCTCCGAGTGGGCCGCAATCTAAGCGGGAGGCCGCAGCCGGGCGGCTGGCCATAGAAGGAGTTTCCGTGATCGTCGAGCTCTTTGAGCCCCATGCGCGAGGTGTAGAACGCGCGGATGGTTTCCTCCTTCAGGAAATCGAACAGGCGCGTGCCTGCATGAGTCGCAGACCTATCCGGTCGAGCGTCGCTGATTGCCCGGACGAGCTCGGCTTGGCCGCCGGCGTCAACATCGAGGAAACCTTTCGCGATGCGCCGCTGCGATTCTTCGCCGAGCCAAGCGAGTCCTTCGCGGCACACGCTCTCGGGCTCGAACGACTCCAGATAACGCACCGGCTCCTCGCTGCCGAAATAGGCGATGGCCAGCGCCCGCTGGTCAGCCGGCAGGTTGAGCGCCACTGTCCGCGTGCCTGGTGCACTGGTCACAACCAAATCAATCCATTCCGCGACTTCATCGTAAATGCTGGCCGGCGCGCCTGGTGCCAGCCTCTCTGATGCGTTTTTCAAGTCTTCACCGAGGATGATTTCGACGAGCCGCCGAACGACCGCAAATTCTTCCTGCGTAAACGCTTGCGGAACGAACGGCCCCGGGTGCGGCCGGGCGTATTCGGTTAGGGCGCCGGGGCGGATTGGCAAGAAGGCGCCTTTGCTATCGAGCGCGTGACTCAGATGATCCAAGGAGGGCTCATAGAGCCCAGGCGGCAGTGGCGCTCTGGCTGGGTGCGAATCCGCTTGGACTAGTCCTGGCGCACCTCGAAAACCAGAAAGGACCACAGCGCTACCCAAGCTCATCAACCATTCGCGGCGGGTGAGGGCGACGCCGGGCTTCCGTTCGTCACTTTTGTTTCGAGACTCGCCCATGAACATCTTCTGCCCGCGAAACCGCGGGCTCGACTCCTTACAGATTCCCCTGGCGGTACTCGTCGGCAATGTAGTCGCCTGCGCGCGCGGAAATCGCCATGATCGTGAGCGTGGGCTCATAGCAACCCTGGGTTACGAACACTGCGCCGTCGGTAACGAAAACGTTTTTCATGTCGTAGAGCTGGCAGAAGCTATTGACGACACTCTTTTTGGGGTCGTTGCCCATGCGCGCCGTACCGCACTCGTGGATGTTCTTGCCGAAAACGCTCAGGCGTTCGCCGGGCGGTTGGCGAGCCTCGACCTTCATGGCGTCAAGGATTTGCATGATGTCGTCACGCATCGCCTTGGCCATGGCGTACTCGTTCTCGCCGTAGCTGGCCACGACGCGCAGGACGGGAATGCCCCAGGCGTCTTTCTTTTCCTCGTCCAGCGTAACGTAGTTGTCGTAACGCGGCAGGCACTCGCCTTGCGCCGTAATTCCGAAGTAATACGGAATCTCCGTGCGCACTTTACGCCGCCAGTCGGAGCCGAACCCCACGAGCCCAAAAGCGTGCGCATACAGTTCCTGGCTACCGTCGCCATCGAAACGATAGCCACGCAGGAAACTCCTGTTGACATGCTCGTCCGTGTTGACATACTTGGGAATCAGAAACCCGCATGGAGTGCCGCGCGGCCCGCGCTGGGAAGATTTGAACTGAGGCAGAAACCCACCGGCGCCTTCCACCGTGAAATGATCCATCAGGTAATGGCCGAGCTGGCTAGAGGAATTGCCGAGCCCACCAGGGAAACGTGAGGAGCGCGAATTGAGCAGGATGCGTGTGGACTCGAGCGCGCTCGCGGCCAGAACGACAACCTTGGCATGCGCCTCGCGATGTGCATTGGTGGTGCGGTCAATATAGTACACGCCCTCCGCTTTGCCCTGTGGATGAACGAGGACATGACTGACCACTGCGTCGCTTACGAGCGTTAAGCGACCGGTGCGCGCGGCCGCCGGCAATGTCACCGAAGGGCTGTTGAAATAAGATGCGGTATGGCAGCCGCGCTGGCACTCGTCGCAATAATGGCACGCTGGCCGACCCCGGTGCACAACCGTCAGGTTCGCCACACGGTCCGGCATCACCACCCAGCCGAACTTTTTGCCGATCACGTCGCGCGCCAGCATGCCGCCGCACGAAAGGTTCATGGGCGGCAGAAACTTGCCGTCGGGCATCTGCGCCAGGCCCTCGCGCGAGCCGCTTACACCGATAAACGATTCGACTTTTTCGTAGTAAGGCTCGAGATCCTTGTAACGGAACGGCCAATCTTCGCCATAGCCGTCGCGGCTGGCGGCCTTGAACTCGTAGTCGCTATATCTGTAGCTTTCGCGCGCCCAGCAGAAGGTCTTGCCGCCCACTTGGCGGCCACGTATCCACATAAAAGGCTTGTCGAGAGGAAAGGTGTAGGGATTCTCGTGATCGTCGACGAAAAACTGGTGGCTGAATTCGTCGCACGCGTAACAGAGCCGCTGGATGGGCTGGCGCTCAAGCAGCGCCTGGCGGTTGCCGAAGCCGCGAAACTTGACCTGATATGGCCACACGTGCTCCGTGAAGTCACGCGTGGGCAGGCGTGGCGGTCCGGCTTCCAACATAAAACCGCGCATGCCCTGTTCGGTGAGTTGCTTGGCCACCCAGCCGCCACTCGCGCCAGAGCCGACAATGATCGCGTCGTAGACTGTTTGATAGCGTGGCATGACCGCGCGTTGAAATCCGCGGCGCATTGTGTCACGGAGTCAGGATAGTCGGCAACCAGCCAACTTTGGCTCTCTGGCTCGCGCGTAAGCACGCTTCTCGGACCACTTGGATTGTCGCGGCCTGGCAATCACAGGTCGGAGGCGACCCCTGCCGGATTCCCTCTATTTTCTGTTAGCACATCCTGACTTTCCAAGGACGAAAAGGTGTACCCCATGTCCGACGTCCTTGGATCGAGCTACCTGAACAGCACCGTGCTGGCGTAACGCTCAATGAGGATGTCGTGCGACAGCATTTGGCGCCTGGCTCTGGTTATTTGGAACCCACTACACAATGGGATCATGAGCGCTTCTGGGCCCGCCTCTCGAGCTCCAGGACCCGGGCTTGTTTCCAGAATGACGGGCGGGCGTTTACCCCGTTTAGAGCGACATGTGCTTTCTGAAATGCTCAAGATGCCAAGGATGCCTGTATCATCGCCCTGGTATAACCGACATTATATGCATAGGCTGCGTACCCGCCGCCGCCCGGGTAGTACGGCTTGAAATCAGGCCGCTCGCCGTCGTAATCGAGCGCGCGGGGGTGCTCGGGGTAGATCAGTCGCGAATACTTCTGACGCACCAGTTCTTTCATTACCGCATACATGTCATTTACGCCTTCATCGATGAAGACTTCCGTGTACTTTTCGTTGGGCGTCTGCACGCGAACATTGCGATAGTGAACATGGTTTATCACGTCCTTGCTTCCGAAATAGCGGCAAACTTCTACTGGGTCCTGCCCCATCTCGCGTGTCACGCCGCAGTCAAAGGTGATGCCGTTCGATTTACTCGGCACAATGCTGATGAGGCGCTTCCATCCCTCGACGCTCCCCATGATCTGTTGCGAGCCGCGGCTCAGAGGCGCGGGGGGATCGTTCGGATGAAGAGCCAGACGAACTCCGGATTCCTCTGCAATCGGGATCACGGCTCTTAGAAAATAGGTGATGTTGCTCCACATTTCTTCGAGCTTGTGTGCGCCTTCTTCGGCCAGCGGAGGCAGGTCCTTGACGCGATCGTAATCAAACGCCGTCAGCCCTGCTCCGCCCCGTCCCGTTTCCCCATAGTAGCCCTCGACAAGCCGGTGGGCATAAAAGTTGTATTCGACGACAGGCAGCCCTACTCTTCCTGCCGCTCGAATGGACTGCTGAATCTTTTCAATTTCTTCGTCGCGCCCGGGTTTCCCATACACCGTGTTTGGAAATCCGGTGATCATCATGTTGCCAAGCTCGAGTCCCCCCGCCTTGAGCTTATCTATGAGCGCTCGGAGATCGGGTTCCAGCCAAGGAATCGGCGGACCGCCCATCAGGACGTCATTCACTCCAAGCTGCTTCAGGCGCCGCATCCCGGCCTCATCGACAGTGCCTGTAGCGAAATACGATCCGGTCCTTGAGAGTTCCAGTGCGATCTTGGGGATCCGCGACTTCTCGGATGCATCGCGATCCCTGCTAACCGACTCCGGCACCACGTTCGCGGGAAACGAAGCACAGAAAGTCGCCGCCCCCATGACTTGAAGCAGCTTCCTTCGGGACAAGTCTTGTTCCTTCAAAGAATCTTCCCCCTGCATTCTCAATCGAGATTGCAGCTTTTATACAGGCTACATAGAATCCTGTGTTGTACTCTGATTGTAAAGTACCGCGCGTTCCCCGCAGGACTGGCGCTGCCCCAGAGACGTTCCACTCCGCAGCCTCTGGTTCACAAGTTCCGATGTTAATTAAGTATCTAGTCTATTATCTCGTTTACAGCAAAGTCCGCGGACCGAGCGTTGACGCGAGAGTTGACGCTTTTATTGTCGGTTCCACTTGTTCTCGAGTATGAGGCTGTGTTGACGCGCGAAGAACATAGAAAAGTACGCGGCCTTAGCGTACTCGAAGTGAACGAGATTATTAATTCGCTCGCAAGCGTCGCTGAATCAGCGCAGATTAGGTTTCTGTGGCGACCGCTTCTGCCTGATCCGGCGGACGATATGGTGCTGGAAACTGCAGGTCGACGGTCGAGCCGACCTGCTTGTCACGTTCAACCGAGAGGATTTCGCGGCTGCGGCAAAAGGACGGGAACGCCGCTCATGCCCCTTCTGGCCAGGGAGTAGGGAAATCCGGGTTCTTTCCCGGCCCGAGCCACACCCCGCCTAACGAAACTAGGCAGAACTACCGAACAGAGGCACTATTGATTAGCCGTTCCCTGACAATCGGCAACCAGTTTTCCGGGCCGTCCTGTTCCGCGTTGTAATCCGCCTTCGGGACTTGTTGATCAGGCGGATTCATGGCAAGAATCTTGACCAGCGGATAGTTCTCCTTCAGCCAATCAACGATTTCTCTCCTGGTTTCTTCAGGTGCGTCGGGACCGACGATGAAGAGGTCATAATGCTGAATCGAGCTTAAAAGAAGTTTGGCGGCTTCGTTGCCCAACACCGAGATAACGCCATAGCCACAGCCCAAAAGCAGTTCGGCTCTCTGAAGTCTTGATTCTTCATCGTAGGCAATCTGGAAAATCCGCTTGATGGACCGCCCTGCCAGGGGCACATTCATCTGCGCGACAACTTGGTGTGTGTCTCTATCGGCGGCAAAACATTCATTGCTATATATAGTGCGTTTCGATAGCTCTTCGAGGGCTAACTTGGCAAACTCCAGACCGCTGACGGCGGCCCTCTTTACAGAAGAACCATCAGGCATGACCTCGAAAATGTCATACGCCCGATACACTGGTAATCCTCTTCCGGCCCTCCCGCATCGGCGTCAGTGATAGCTCTGCACTGGTGCGAAAGCACCGGACCTCCTTAAACCATTTCAAAGGCGGCTTGCACTGTGGCTACTTGTTAGGAAGCATAGGCCCACGAGGTTAGTGTCGTCAAGGCCCCAACCTTGGCCGCCATGGTCGTAGCCAATTTTTTTACAGCTAGCTTACAAAGAATTTACGTAGTGTTTGTCCTATCGCATTCCAAGCATCCGCTGAATAGTCCATTGCACGTAGAAGCGGGCGACTTGGCGCGACCTAAATGAACCAAAACCATAAAAATCTCGCAAGAACGAGCGACCCAATCCTGACGAGTGAGATGCGCAGAACGGCCAAAGATCTCATCCAGGTCGCCATTCAAGCATTCATGAAAATGCACGGCGTTGACCGGAAAGCGGCGCAACGGTGGTTAATGAGCGCAATCGTAACCGCCGCAAAATGGAAAACTCCCAAGTCTCGATAAGTCTGTTATTTGAGACCAATAAATCTAGGGGAATCGAATGGAGAACGAAGAGGGATGTACAATTCACCTAAAGGTACGCATGGAGAACGACGAGCTAGTCGACAAGGTGATTCTTTGCCCTAGTTGCGGCGGCGAGGCGAGGACGTTCAAGGCATGCGACGGGGACGGGGCCTGCTACGCGCTCTTGGCATGCATGCTATGCGGAAATCCGTTGGCGGCGTGTGCAACAGACGAAGAGATGGAAAGAAACCTGGAAGAGATATGGCGGGAGGTTAAGGCCTACCTGCTACGCGCGCGAAAGAATTAGCCGGGGCCTCGCTGCGGCGCCAGTTACAGCCCCGCTGTTTGGAACAGCCTGACGCACCGGACGGTACATCACTGTCGCGGCGACTAATTATGATGTGGGTAGAGAGGCATCCGGGAGGAAATGTGATTACCGCCAGCGAACTATTCAAGAAATGGAAAGCCGCCGTCTTCCCCGGACAGGAGTCAGAGCTTGAGTTCCGCGGCTTCCGGCCCTATACGGCGACAGTTTATTACGTCGATAAAGAAAACGGGGCTTGCATGATTACCGTAGATCAGATGACAAGGGAGATTAGGCTTGCCGAAGAAGCTGCGGCAAGCGGCAAGAATTTGAGATAGGTCCGAACCTCTGGAATCTTTGTGAAAAGGCGAAACGGAGGGCCCGCCGGGGTGCGGGCTTCCACACTCGCCCGCCTGGTTACAATGAAGTGTGTCGGCGGCGGCGCAATCCGGTTGACATGGCTTGCGGGAGACTTTTTGAACATCCTCCCCGCCCTTAAAAAAGGGCGAGGATTCCTACGAAGCCTGGTTTGGTTTCAACCAGAGCACTTTCGGCGGGTTCCTGTTTCATCGCTCGGCCTTACTGCGCCGCATCTCCGCAGGCTTCACATCGGGCCTGCCCGGCCCTAGGTCTTGCGACAAAAGAACTATACGCCAAAACCTGCGCCTTATATCCCCGTTCTCAAGAACGGAGCCTTACGGCGCATCTGGTAAGTAGCGGACTGGCGCTCAGAAGGTCGTTGCAGACGAGTGTAGGCAAAATTCCCACAAGACAATTTGTGTGCGACTGACAGGCACCACCGCAGGCGTAGCCGTAGAGTTCTCTACCGCTCCGTAGCCGCGTGATGTGGAGGAGAGGTGATACATCACCCCGAGAGGTCGAAGGATGTTACGAAGGCTGTCCGCGTACTGAGGAAACAGGGCGTTCTTGTGATGTGAGTTTTCCGATGCGGACCGCCAATGGGGAGATAGTCTTCGCAGTGGGCAAGGATTTTACGGTCACCGCAGATCAGATGCTTGAACTTCTCGACCGTGGGGAACTTCACGCTGAAGGCGTGCGCAGATTGGCCCCAGCGCAGGCATCGGCTACGCTTATGCGCAGCTTCCTAGCGCGCTATGGCAAAAAATCCTGGCAGGAAATAGGAGCTAGCAGCAAACACTTTTTCAGATGACCGCCTGCCCCCTTCCAAGTAGGCGTACAATTAACCACATGACAGCCCTGAAACCAGCCCCTCTATTTGTTCCCGCGTTCTTGACGTGTTGACAGAGATCACGCCTAGCTGCTGCGAGGATACTTTCTCGCGCGGGCGCCAGTCAGCCATTGCCGAAGCTCGCGCTCTTTACGGGATGCTCGGCCGCCTGCTTTTCCTGGGCGTCCAAACTAATGGCTTGGCGACTTCTTTGACCCGCTTAAGGTCGGCATTACTCGGTTCTCCAAATATAAGACGCGATTAGAGCTATCACTTTCTGGGCAATGTCAATCCCTCTTCGCTGTAAACTTACGTCCTCTCGAAGAGCGTCGGTAGCCTCGCGCGCGTACTTGCCGGCGTCGCCCGAGAACTTCACACTATCCGAGACCATCGTGTCAATGATCGTGCCATACGCCGAGCGCCTTCCTCCGTCGCCGTGATGCTGCACTCCTGGCGGCATCGCACTTCCAATTCCTGCAAGACGCCAACGCAACGGTTAAGGCAACGGTCGTGATCGGGGCGCTCATGGCGCTCAAGTTAGCGCCGTGCGCGACCGGATATTATACGTTTGTAGGGCCGACTCAAAAATCGCCTCTACATATCGGGTCCATCGTGATCCTGCCCCTACAGCGGCGGTGGAGCCGCCGGTGCGGGCGTTCACTATGGCTCGCCAATCCTCTTGAGGGTGACCGTGACGACGTTAGGCCCGTCGTAGATCGCCCATATCTCCCGCCCACTGCGGAGAATCACGAACTTCGCGGTGGGTCCTCCGCTGTCCCATGCCTGCGTCCCGGTGCAGTCGGCCTCCACCGTCGTTATCCCAGTGGCTGAAGGTTCGGAAAACACGCCACCGACGTTAGACCAACCGTGGAAGTTGCTGCTGCCGTCTTTTTCCAAGTGAAATATCCCCGTTCCCGCACCATCCACACCGCCTGAAGTCTTGGCCCGCGTTAGGAACGCCCAGTCACCAGCGATGCTCGCGACCGAGCACGGACGCGCCGAACTGTCCGGCGCAGCGGCTTCGACAACCACCGGTGCTCTGGGAACAATCCCGGAGGCCCAGTCCTTTATTTGATGTGGCGCTAAAGCAACCCCTGCCGCCAGGGCGAGGGTAACGACGGCCGTTCTGACCATGCGTCTCAAGTTACTCTTCATGGCTCCTCTCGTTTCGTTCTAGGTATTCTGGAGCGGCGTGGCAGACCCACGACACCCCTTTGCGGAATCCTTAACATAACACCAAACTCTCAGCGCTTACTTGCTCCAGTCACACCGCTTTGTCAATGACTGCTAGATGATTTCGGGCTGGCTTTTGGATGACACCGAAATGCACGAGGCGGCCGAGACAAATTGTCGCGTGCACAAAAGGCAAATGTAGTCGTCTTTCGCGTCGACCAAGACGGTGTTACCATGGGCTCAAACTTCGGGGAGCACCCATGGAGACAAAGGCTCCCTCTCCACAAACCATCCGCTTCGGAGATTTCGAGCTGGATGCTCGCGCGGGAGAACTGCGCAAGAAAGACCTGCACATCCTACTCGGCGAGAGACCACTGCGTGTGCTCCAGGCCCTTGTCGAGCATCCGGGCAACGTGGTAACACGCGAGGAACTGCGCCGGGCCATCTGGCCGGGTGAGACGTTCGTGGACTTCGAGGATGGCCTCAATCATGCGGTAAACAGGCTCCGGAAAGTGTTGGGGGATTCGGCTGACCACCCACGGTTCATCGAGACCCTGCCGCGTCACGGATACCGTTTCATCACGCCCGTAGAGGCACTCATTCCGCCCATAGGGACAGTCCGCAAACGGTTCCTCCGCAGTCGCTGGCTCATGGGGCCAGCAGGAATGATCTTGGCCTTCTTAGGCCGGGCATGGCTTAACATCGCTGGCCTGCGGGGGCGACTGATGAGGGTCGTTAGGGCGAGTCGCCGGTCGCCTCCAAAGATTCGCTCCATCGCTGTCCTGCCACTCGAAAACCTCTCGCATGACCCTGATCAGGATTACTTGGCCGACGGGATGACTGAGGCGCTCATCACCAATCTCGGTAAGATTAACTCCCTGAATGTGATCTCGCGAACTACGGTCATGCACTACAAGGGAGCCAAGAAGACCCTGCCTGAAATCGCGCGCGAACTGGACGTGGACGCTGTGGTCGAGGGCACTGTGTTGCGTTCCGGCAGCCGCGTCCGTGTGACCGCCAACTTGCTCCACGCCCCCACCGACCGCCACCTATGGGCAGAGAGCTACGAGCGTGACCTGCGCGACGTATTGGCATTGCAGGGCGAAGTGGCCCGTGCCATCGCCGAGGAAGTCAGGGTCAAACTTACGCCGAAGGAGGAGGCGCACCTTACGCTCAATCGCCCCATTGATCCTGAAGCCTTCGAAGCCTACTTGAAGGGCAGCTACGCGATCACGAGAATCGGAGGGCGCCCTGTCACCGGCATTGAGTTCTTTCGTCAAGCCATCGCCAAGGACCCAAGCTACAGTCAGGCTTATGTTGGACTTTGCTTAGCATACATCCAAATGGGCTTCGGACACGGTCCTTTGCCTCCGAAACAGGCCTTCGGGCAGATCGAGCAAGCTGCCCTGGAGGCCATGAAGCTTGATGCGACACTCGCTGAGGCACATAGCTGCTTGGCGTGGGTGAAGGCTTTTGGCGGGTGGGACTGGGCCGGGTGTGAGCGTCGTTTCCGGCGCGCCGTCGAACTCAGCCCCAATTCCGTCCAGGCGCACAGATTGTATTCCTGGTACCTCTCCGCGATGCAGAGACATGAGGAAGCATTCGCGGAAAGCCAGCGTGCGCTCAAGCTTGATCCGGCGTCGCTCTCAGTGGGTTACACAGCGGCAGCGTCTTACTGGTGGGCGCGGCAATATGAGCGTTGCGCATCCGACTCGGAAAAGCTTGGCCAGATGGACCCGACTTACCCAGGGGCCCAACACCTTCGAGGCGCGGTGTATCTTCAAGCAGGACCTTATGACGAGGCAATCCGGTGCTTCCAAAGAGCTATTACTTCTTCCGGAGAAGATCTGCCGGTGTGGTTCGTCGCGCACCTCGGTTGTGCCTATTCAAAGGCGGGCTGGAAAGCTGAGGCGCTTGAAGTAGTGGATACGCTCCAGTCGGCATCGAGCTGCAGATACGTCTCTCCATACGCAATCGCGTACCTGCACTGCAGTTTAGGTGACAAAGATAAGGCCTTCCAATGGTTGGAAAAGGCCTACCAGGAGCGAAACTCGATGCTGGCGTTCCTTAAGGTTGACCCCCTGTTTGACCCTCTGCGTTCCGACTCGCGCTTCCAGGACCTCGTACGCCGCATGAATTTCCCGCCGTAAGCACACCAGAAACTTCTGCGTCATGCTCCACAAGAATGTGGGACATGCAGCCAGATTGAGGCGTCAGTGGGGATCTCCTCGGCAACACGTAGAGGCGATCCCCCCCTCCCCTCTGCGCTGATTCTGGCTCGTTCGGGCCTTCAGGATTCGTCCTGCCGGGGAATGTTTAGAAACAACGGATCGAGTCCGAACTTGAAACGCCTCATCGAAGCGATCGCTGTGCGGAATGGTTCCCTTATGGTCAAAAAAGTCGTGCGTAGGGCTGAAGTCAAATGTCACCGTCATGGTTTCAGGTTTCAGGCGTGCTCTTGATTGAGGCCGCTGACAATCCGCGACCAGTACACAAACTGTGCCACCAGACTCAACATCCCAAACAGGACCACGGAATTTGAAGTCATCTTGAGCGTAATAAGCCTAAGTCCAACGAAGAAGATGCACGTGGGAGTCACCAGTAGCAACTTCGGAATCGTTGCTAATGCCGAGCAGCATGGTGGCCAGGGAGGGGCCACCTGTGTTGCTTGGCCGGCCTTTGGATCAGGTTGATTGCAGTCAACTTTGTCTTTCACTCCTGCGACCGTCTGTGTCACAAAACAGGGATTGTTGAAGGAAGCGCGCGCAAGATTATGTGATAGCAGATTGAGATTTTCGTGGCGGAAATCGGCTCCGACTTTGATGACATGGCGGCCTTTAGTCTTCGACCAATCATCACCGTATTCGTACGTGTTCTGGATTTTTTGCAGCGGATGGCCAAAGGAGTCCTCGCCCAGACTTTCAAAGCTGTCGCCAGTTCCGTTGAAGCTTGGGGTCCCGAAATCGAGCGGGTCGTTAGATGCGCAGGACTTTTGTGTGCCCGGCCTCTACAGCAGCTTTCCTGAACCCTGGCGGAGCGTTACGATGCGATCGCACTTAACGCTCTCAAATCTCTCCTTCGATCCGTCCGGCCAGCTCACCTGCACGGCCTCGATTTCCGGTTGGTCTCCCAAACCGAAGTGGACGCGCACGTCGTTCGCGCTTAGATAACTCGAATCCGTATGAACACGCCCTACTAGCGCGTCGTTGCCGCGCCGGATGACGGTCACGCGCGCGCCGATCGCAAAGCGATTCACTTTTTCTGCCTCAAGCTTCACCGTGAGCCAGTGTCGGCGCTGGCCTATCTGATTTCGAAGCAGCCGAACCGGGCCGTTATTGTTCGCAACGACGATATCAATAGCGCCGTCGTTGTCGATGTCACCGAAAGCGGCGGCACGGCTGACCTCCGCTATTTGGAACACCGAACCGGCTTCGGGCGACACATGGCGAAACTGCCTACCGCGGCCCTCGTTATGAAATAACTGCTTGGGCTGGGCATATCGGGATCCGCGGGCGGGCGATGCGCTTCCGAGCGTGACGCCACCATTGGCAATGAAAAGATCCAGCCAGCCGTCGTTGTCATAGTCGAACCATTGGGTGCCAAAACCCGTGTAGCCGAATGTCGGTTGCAGCAGTCCGAAATCAGCGGTGGCGTCATCGAACTGTCCATGAGCATCGCCGCGAAAAACGGTGACGCCCTCGCCGGTGAGATTGGTCACCAGCAACACCAGGCCGCCGTTATTTTCAACATCCGCGAGCGTGACTCCCATGCCGGCTTTTGCCAACCCATCCATGCTGTAAGCGACGCCCATGTCCAGCGCCGATTCCCGGAATGTACCGTCTCCTTGATTAAGCCAGAGGAGATTGGCGGAGGTGTCGTTGGCGACGTAGATATCGGTGAGGCCGTCGCCGTTGAAGTCCGCACATAGCACGCCGAGAGCCGGTCCGTACGAGCTGTTGATGCGAGAGGCTTCCGTGATGTCTTCGAACTTGCCGTTCCTGAGATTGCGGAACAATCGCGACGGAACGGCGTGATACATTTTCGGCGTGCAATAGTCAGGCTCGCCAGCCGCCGACGAGCAGCCACGATTGCCTTCGACCGTGAAATCGACGTAGTTGCAGACAAACAGATCAAGCCAACCGTCGCCATCCACGTCAACCCATGCCGCGCTGGTGGACCAGTGAGTATCATCTACCCCAGCTTGTCGCGTCACGTCAGTAAATGTGCCGTCACCATTATTGTGATAAAGAACGTTGTGGCCGAAATTCGTGACGTACAAATCGAGAAAGCCGTCATTATCGTAGTCTCCAGCGGCTACGCCCATGCCATACCCAATATGTCCCACGCCGGCCTTTTCAGTAACATCAACGAAGCGCAATTCGCCCGTTTCTGCCAGCAGATTCTTGAAGAGCCGGCTTCCTGGCTTCCAGCCCGATGGCGGGGGCGACAGGAGTTTGCCTCCGTGGTCCAGCCGCGAGCCTTGCACGAGATAGATATCGAGATCGCCATCGTTGTCATAATCGAGTAGAGCCACGCCCGCACCCATAATCTCGGGCATGTAGTGGCGGCCTGTGGCAAAGTTGAAATGCTGGAAATTGAGCCCGACCTCGGTCGCCACGTCCCGGAAGGCCG
>WNES01000315.1_pt1 | contig 25960 bp, 19 predicted proteins | sample 5399931 | NCBI WGS metagenome assembly WNES01 (sample SAMN13153332, study PRJNA577476) | soil metagenome | isolation source: 20 cm grassland meadow soil 2 days after 3rd rain plot 5 | place: USA:California | collected 2015-11-11
ACCTGTACCCACATGGGGTGCTCCCTTGGGAAGGGCACGCTGGACGACACGACGGTGACGTGCAGCTGCCACGGCAGCCAGTTTGACGTGACCTCCGGTGCTGTGCTCCGCGGGCCAGCCAAACAGCCCGTGCGTACCCACTTGGTGCAAGTCGACGGAGGGAATCTGCTTGTCGAGGCCTGAGGCAGGGTCCGCGGCTGCGACCGGGGCGCGATTCAGGAAGTGACAGTGACCATCGTTCAGCGGGATCTTGAAGGCCTGCGTGACGTTGAGTTCGAGAGGACAATCCGAGGCGACCCCTCATGAAGAGAACATTCAAGGTCGGCGATCACGTGACCTGGAACTCGGAGGCGGGACACGTCACGGGGACGATCATCAAGGTGCACACCACAGATGTTGAGTACAAAGGGTACATCCACCACGCGAGCAAGGATGAGCCACAGTATGAAATCCAGAGCGACAAGACCGACCACATCGCCATGCATAAGGGTGCGGCGTTGAAAAGGGCAAAATGATCGTGAGCTCGCCGACCGCACCATCGCGGGGCCATGCTAGTGTCTATCCCAGCCTTGACGCGTTGCTGGCGGCGGTGCGTGGCTGCCGGGCGTGCGAGGCTCATCTCCCGCTCGGCCCGCGGCCGGTGCTGCGTGCGGGCGCAACGGCCCGCATCCTGGTCGTGGGACAGGCGCCCGGGGTGCGCGTGCACCAAACCGGCATTCCGTGGGACGACCCGAGCGGGGAACGCCTGCGTGAGTGGATGGGCGTGGACCGGCACGTCTTTTATGACGAATCGCGTATCGCGATCATTCCCATGGGATACTGCTATCCAGGGCGGGGCAACGGCGGTGATAAGCCGCCGCGCCGTGAATGTGCGACGCTATGGCTCGACCAACTGCTGGCCAGACTGCCCCGAATTGAACTGAAACTACTCATCGGGCATTATGCCCAGCGTCACTTTCTCGGCAGCCGCCGCAAGCCGTCACTGACCGCGACAGTCAGAGCTTGGCCGACGTACGCTCCGGACTACCTGCCGCTGCCTCACCCATCACCGCGCAATCAGCCGTGGTTCAAGCATCATCCCTGGTTCGAGCGGCAACTCGTCCCGGTGTTGCGCACACGAATTCACGCGCTGGTTGAGCGCTGAACCAGAGTGGACTGGAATGGCGGCGACCGTGGATTCCGAGCTCGTTGTCCTGACTGTGGGCCACTCGACACGGCCACTGGGTGAGTTCATTGCGTTGTTAAAGGCCCACTCGGTGGCTCGGCTCATTGACGTGCGCACCGTGCCACGCTCTCGCCACAACCCGCAGTTCAACCGCGATACTCTGGCGGCCGCGCTCGCGGCCACTGGCATCGGCTATGAACAGCTTGCGGGCCTGGGAGGATTCCGCCGCACACATCCAGGGTCCGTGAACACGGGATGGCGCAACGTTTCCTTCCGCGGGTACGCCGACTACATGCAGACCTCCGAGTTCGCGGATAACCTAGCGGGGCTCGTCGCACGGGCCACACGCGAGCGGATTGTGCTGATGTGCGCCGAGGCCCTGCCATGGCGCTGCCATCGCTCACTGATCGCCGACGCGTTGCTGGTGCACGGTCTGCGCGCCGAGGAAATCGTCAGCGCAACGCGTCGCCAAGTACACGCGCTGACCCCCTTCGCCAGGGTCAGCGGCCTGCTAATCACGTATCCGCCGGAAGCGTCGCCGTCTCGAGCGGGCATCTCGATGCTCAAGACCTAGTGGAGCCTCAGGAGGCCCCGGCACGCCTCCGACTGATGGGTATTGACGCTGATGGTACGAACGCACGCTTGGCCCCGCCGCCTGCAACTATGCACTTAGTCCTGACACGCCGTACCACGCGGCGCTAGTGTACGTCTCGAGACTAAGCCCCCTGGTCCCACGTGATGGATGTTGACGTTGATGGTACGAACGAGCCATTGGCCCGCGTCGCGCACCGCGCCACCATTCGCCTAATCAATTGACACGCCAGAGCTGTCGCAAGTAAAAGGCCGCGACCGGAGCGTGCGAGAGAGTAACGCTCAACCTTCAACGGAGGTGGGTATGACGCATTGGACTCGATGCTCCGCGATTGCGGTGGTCGCGTCGCTGATCGCGGTACCGCTGTGTGCGCAGTCGCACACCGTCGTGACGAACGACATGTTGCGCAACGCTGCGGGGAGCGGCAACTGGCTGATGTATGGCGGCAACTATTGGAACAACCGGTTCTCTCCCCTCAAGCAGATCAACACGACCAACGTGACGCGCCTTGTTCCGCGGGCGATCTACACGCACGGTTCGAGCACACTCGGCAGTTTCGAGACCACGCCGGTTGTCGTCAACGGCATCATGTACATCACGTCGCCCGTGAAGCCCAACAACATCGTGCGGGCGTTCGATCTGCGCTCGCAGAAGATGCTGTGGGAACACGTGCACAAGACTGGGCCGGTCAGCACCGCATGCTGCGGCTACAACAACCGCGGCGTGGCGGTAGCGAACGGCTTGGTCTACGTCGCGACGCTGGACGGCCAAATGATCGCGCTCGATCAACAGACCGGCGAGGAGAAGTGGGCCGTGCAGGTCGGTGACCCCGCGGCCGGTTACACCTTCACCATGGCTCCGCTCGCGATTGGCGACAAAGTCATCGCCGGGACGTCTGGGGGAGAGTACGGAATTCGCGGCTGGGTGAAGGCCTTCAACGGCGCGACGGGCGCGCTCGCTTGGACGTGGTATTCAATCCCCTCGCCGGAGGATGGCGGCTGGTGGGGCACGTGGGCCAAGACCACGCCGGAGGGCAACGACCTCCATCGGGACATCGCTAAGGAGAAAACCGACTCGGCGAAGTACGCTGACGCGTGGCAGAATGGCGGCGGCGGCGTGTGGATGACGCCGGCCTATGACGACGCTACGAAGACGCTGTACGTCGCGGTCGGCAACCCATCGCCCGATCTAGACGGCTCGGTCCGCCCGGGTGACAACCGCTGGACCGATGGCATCGTGGCCATCGACGTGAACACCGGCAAGTTCAAGTGGGGCTATCAGACCGTGCCGCACGACGTGTGGGACTTGGACGCTGTGAGCCCCCCCGTGATCGTCATGGTCGGCGGCAAGAAAGCCGTGGTCCACGCCGGCAAGACGGGCTGGGTCTACGTCCTCGACGCAGCGACCGGGAAGCTGATCCGGAAGTCGGACGCGTTCGTCCCGCAGCAAAACATGTTCGCGCTCCCGACTCCCGAGGGGACGTTCATGCTCCCGGGCGCTAACGGTGGCTCGGAGTGGTCCCCGATCGCTGTGAACCCGGGCCTCGCCTACGCGTATACGGTCGGCCTGCATCAGCCGATGCACTACAAGACCCACTATGCGCCGTGGGAGAAGGGTCGGGTGTGGCTGGGCTCCGCCTTCTTGCGAATCCCGGACGACAAGGGCGACTTCTCTGGCGAATACGGTAACGTCAACGCGATTGACCTGAAGACCGGGAAGATCGCCTGGTCGGTGAAGACCGAGCAGCCAATGATGGGCGGCGCGACTGCCACGGCGGGTGGGCTGGTGTTCACCGGCGAGGGCAACGGCTGGTTCAAGGCCTACGACGCCAAGACCGGGGCGGTCCTGTGGAAGTTCAACTGTGGCGCGGGCGCGAACGCCGCACCCTCAGTGTTCGAGGTTGACGGTGAGCAGTTCATCGCCGTGGCTGCGGGCGGGAACTTCCAGCTGAGCTTCCCACTGGGCAACACGGTCTTCGTCTTCGGGCTGCCGAAGGCGGGGAGGTAACTCTCAACTGCTGGGCGGGTCTCTTCCCGGGCACGCAACGGACCGGGGAGGGACCTGCGGTTGTGATTTCCGTGTACGGCAGGATTCCTTGCTAGACCGTGAAGAAAGGCCGGGCGGCGCGGTCGCGATGCTCGATCGGGCGTGGGCCGTCCCGACCCCCGAAAAGGGAACCCGAAACCGTCACCAAACTGTCACCAGCGCCGGATGGCGAAAACTGGGCCTCTGAAAGCGATTACGGCGCTGAGGGTGGGAAGCTCCCGAGGCAGGACTCGAACCTGCGACCCGCCGGTTAACAGCCGGCTGCTCTACCAGCTGAGCTACTCGGGAATGAAGGCGAAATATAGGGGCTAAGGGGCTAAGGGGCTAAGGGGCTAAGGGGCTAGGCGTGGCAGAGTGCAGGGCCGTGCGAAATTGTGATTCGCGACGCCGAGAATTGGTACCGGGTTTACGCCGAGACGTCCGCACCTTCGTTCCATGCCTGACTACCGGAGCCTGCGAGCGTGGCAGCTCGCGCGAGATGTCGCGGTTCAGTCCCGTCCCTGGATCAAGAAGCTCCCTCCCGAAGAGTGCGATGCACTCGCCGATCAGTGGCGGCGCGCCTCGTACAGCGTCCCGCTGAACATTGCGGAAGGGGCGAGTCGTCGCGGCCCTCGAGAGTTCCGTCGTCATCTGGACATCGCGCGGGGCTCTCTGCACGAAATCGCTGTTGTTCTCGATCTTGTGGTGGCGCTGGGATACCTCAAGGAGAGCGATCTTGTTCCGCTACGGCGGGTGCGAGACGAGTGCGCGCGGACAGTTTGGGGTCTGCTACGGTCCATCGCTGCCAGAAACTCTCCTGGCTCCTAGCCATCAGCCCCTCTTAGCCTCTTAGCCCCTTAGCCTCTTAGCACCTGGGAGTTCCGCCAGCACCATGCCCACGAGAATCAACGCTCCGCCACTCCACTGCAACCACGCGAGGCGCTCCCCGAGGATGAGCCACGACGTGACCGCGGCGAACAGCGGCTCGAAGCAGAAGATCAACGCGGCCCGCGCGCTCGACATCACTCGCTGGGCCCGCATCTGCAGCAGGAAGCAGATGGTGCTTGCGAACAGGACCGTGTAGAGGAGCGCGCCGATGAAGCGCGGCGTCCAGTGGATCTGGGGTCGCTCGAACAGCGCGGTCGCGAGCGCGCCCAGCACCGCCGTGGCGGCGATCTGAACGAACACGAGGCGTCGGGAATCAAAGTGCCGCGTCAGCTCCGTGACGGCCACGATCTGGCCGCCGAAGCAGACGGCGCAGATGAGCGTCAGCAGATCCCCCCGATTCAGGCCGCCGGCGTCCGGCGCGGTGAGCAGGTAGATCCCCAGCGTCGCGACGGCGAGCGCCACGGCGGTGACCCAGCGCGGCCGCTCGCCCAGCAGGGCCAACGCGATCACCGGCGCGAGCACCGACGACACCGCGACGATGAACGCCGAGCGCGACGGCGTCGTGGTCACGAGCCCCGCGGTCTGCGCGATGAATCCGACGGCGACGAGCCCGCCGAGCAGAGCTCCGCCCGAGAGCTCCCGCCCGGTGGGCCGCGGGCGAAACCGCGTCCCCGGGGCGAGCGCGAGCGCCGCGATGCCGAAGCGCACCGTCAGGAACGCCAGCGGCGTCGCATCCGCGAGCGCGCGTTTGACCGCGACGAAGCTCGTGCCCCAGAGCGCGGTGGCGAGCAGCAGCGCCAGGTCCGCCTGGCGCCGCGTCATCGGGAGGGTCGCGAGTTCACCCGACGTCCCTGAGATAGCGTCCCGTGGGAGAATCGGCGATGCGGGCGATGTCCTCCGGGGTTCCCTGCGCGACGACGCGCCCGCCCGCGTCGCCGGCGCCCGGTCCCATCTCGATCACCCAGTCGGCCCGCTTGACGACGTCGAGATGGTGCTCGATCACGAGCACCGTATGGCCGGCGTCGACGAGCCGGTCGAGCACACGGCACAGCGTCCGGACGTCGTCGAGGTGCAACCCTGTCGTCGGCTCGTCGAGGATATAGAGCTTGCGCCCGGCGCGGCTTTTTCCACCCGCGAGCGCGAGCTCGCGGGCGATCTTCAGGCGTTGGGCCTCACCGCCCGACAGCGTGGTCGCGGCCTGGCCGAGCCGCAGATAGCCCAGCCCGACCTGCTGCAGGTGCCACAGGGCACGCGCCAGCCGCGGCTGGCGGTGGAAGCGCTGCAGCGCCTGGTCCACGGTCCACTCGAGGACCTCATGGATCGAGCTGCCGCCGACCTTCACCTCGAGTACCTCCTTCTTGAAGCGCCTGCCCGCGCACACGTCGCACGGTACGAACACATTGGCGAGGAACACCATCTCGACCAGTACGTGCCCCGCGCCTTCGCATCCGTCGCACCGCCCCCCGGCCACGTTGAAGGAGAAGGTGCTCGGCGTGTACTCCCGCGCCCGGGCGAGCGGCTCGGCGGCGAACAGGGCCCGCAGCTCGTCGAACGCCTTGATGTAGGTGATCGGGTTGGAGCGCGGCGTGCGGCCGATCGGGGCCTGGTCCACCAGCACCACGTCGCTGATCGCCTGCCAGCCGTCGAGCGCCTGCACCTCCCCCACCGGCTCGCCCAGATGCTGCTTCGCGCCGTGCCTCCCCGTGAGCCGCGACTCGAGCTGCCGGAACAGCACGTCGTGCACCAGGGTCGACTTGCCCGATCCCGATACCCCCGTCACGGCGGTGAGCGTGCCCAGCGGTATGCGTGTGTCGACGCCATGGAGGTTGTGCAGGCGCGCCCCCTTCACCTCGAGCCAGCGGCACGCCGGGCGGCGCGCCGACGGCACACCGATGCGCTTCTCCCCCGACAGGTACTGTCCGGTCAGAGTCCCCGCGGCGCGCACGTCGGCGGCCGGCCCCTGGTACACGAGCGCGCCGCCCGCCTCGCCGCTCGCCGGGCCCAGCTCCACCATCCAGTCGGCGGCCCGCATCGCGGCGGGGTCATGCTCCACGACCACGACGGTGTTGCCGCCGTCGGCCAACCGGCGCAACAGACCGAGGAGCCGGCCGGTGTCGGCGGGATGGAGGCCGATGGTCGGCTCGTCGAGCACGTACAGGGTGTCGACGAGGTGCGAGCCAAGGGCGTTGGCGAGCGCGATCCGCTGCGCCTCGCCCCCCGACAGGGTGCGAGTCAGCCGGTCGAGGGTGAGGTATCCCAGTCCGACGTCGTTGACGAACGAGACTCGAGCCGCGAGCTCGGCCAGGATGTGCACCGCCACGGCGCGCTGAAACGGCGGCAGCTCGAGCGCCGCGAGCCAGTCGCGGACGGCGTCGGCAGTGAGCGCGGCGACCTCCGCGATCGTCCGGCCACCCACTCGCACCGCCAGCGCCTCGGGCTTGAGGCGGGCCCCGCCGCAGGCGGGGCACACTTTCGCCAGCTGGTATTGCCGCAAGAAGACGCGGATGTACTGCTTGTACCGCTTCGCCTCGAGGCGCTGGAGGAACGGGAGCATGCCGAGGAATCGTCCGCTCGCGCCATGGAGCAGGAAATGCCGGGCCTTATCCGTCAGGTCCTCCCATGGCGCGTCGAGCGGGATCCCCCTCACCCGCGCCGTCTCGCGCAGGATGCGTCGGCGGCCCTCGTAGCGCGGCTTGGTCCAAGGATCCAGCGCCCCTTGCGCCAGGCTCTTCCGGGGGTGGGGAACGATCAGCGACTCGTCGTACTCCAGGACGGCTCCGAACCCGTTGCACCCGGGGCAGGCGCCCCGCGGGTTGTTGAACGAGAACAGGATCGGCCTCAGCGCGGGCGCCGCCGTGCCGCAGTTCGAGCACGTGGGGTGGGCCGAGAAGCGACGGCGATCGCCGTTGTCGAGGGCGACGGCTACGCCCTCGCCCTCGTTGAAGGCGGTGGCGACGGCGTCGGCGAGTCGCCCCCGGGTCGCATCGGAAGCCGCCAGGCGGTCCACGACCACGAGGACCTCCCGCGCCTCGCGCACCCGCTGCTCGGCGTCGTGGGGGTCGAGCCGGACCAGCACGCCGTCGAGCTGGGCCCGCACGAAGCCGGCCGCCCGCAGCTGGGCCGCCACGTCGACGTCCGGCCGGTGCGCGCTCGCCGGCAGGGGGAACGCGATCAGCAAGTCGGAACGCGGAACGCGGAACGCGGAACCGCCTCCGTTGTCTTCCGGTTCCGCCTTCCGCGTTCCGACTTCCGCGTTCAACGCGTCCACCACCGCCTGCACCGTGTCGACCTTCACGACGCTCCCGCATTTCACGCAGTGCTGAGTGCCGGTGCGTGCCCACAGGAGCCGGAGGAAGTCGTAGATCTCCGTAGCCGTGCCGACCGTCGAGCGGCTGCTCGTCGTGGGGTTCTTCTGCTCGATAGCGACCGCCGGAGAAATGCCCTCGATGCTGTCCACCAACGGTTTCGGCATCCGCTCGAGGAACTGTTTGGCATACGTCGAGAGCGACTCGATGTAACGGCGCTGGCCCTCGGCGTAGAGGGTATCGAACGCCAGCGAGCTCTTGCCCGACCCCGATGGTCCGGTGACGACCGTGAGGGCGCTCCGCGGCAGCTCGACGGTGATGCCCTTGAGATTGTGCTGCCGCGCGTTGCGGATGATCACGCGGTCGAGTGAGTGGGGCATAACCCTGTAAACTAATAGGGGCTGTGGGTGTAGGGGCCCGGGGTTCGGGCGGCAGCGGCCCCCGAGCACCTAGCCCCGAGCCCCGAGCCCCCCTAGTTTCGCCCCCCAATGGCCCTCGCCCTCACACCACGCCTGCTCCGCCGTAGTCTGGAACTCTTCGCCATCATTTCGCTGGCCGGCGTCGTCGTCGTGCTCGCGGTATATGGTGAGAACGTCCAGGCGGTGGCGCGCGCGCTGCTGCACCTCCACTGGGGCTGGATCGTGGTGGGACTGGGCCTCGCTTCGATGGACTGGGCCGGCGGAGGGACGCGGCTGTGGGTCGTCGCCCGGCACGTGCACCCAGGCGTCCGGCTGTCGGACATGATCATTGCCGGGGGGATGAGCGCCTGGGCGGCGTACCTGACCCCATTCCAGTCCGGTGCGGGGCCCACAATGATGTGGGTCATGCGCCGGGCCGGCGTCCGACTCCCCGAGGCGATGACGTCCACCTTCATGACGTTCGTCGCCACGGTGGTGTTCTTCGCCGTCGCGGGACCGCTCGCTATTTACCTCGGCGCCGGGAAGTCGCTCGCGCAACACAACGTGGTCCTGGGAATCACCTACTACGGTCTGTTTCGCACCAGCCTCACGATCTTCGGGATCTTGGGCGTCGTCATGCTGTTCGCCATGGTATTCCCGTCCTGGCTGCGGGACGGCGTGCACTGGCTCGCGGGCCGGCTCGAGCGCAAGAGCCACCGCATCGCGGCGCGCATCGAGCAGCTGCGCGAGGGGATCGACCGGGCGCACGAATGCCTGGTCGCGTTCGGGAACCCGAAGGGCTGGGTGGCGCTGTTTTGGGCCGTGCTGCTGTCCGCGCCGTCGCACGCCAACAAGCTGCTGGCGGGATACGTCGCGCTGCGCGCGCTCGGCATTCCCGCCAACTTCGTCGACATTCTCTTGCTCCAGACATTCATCACCTTCCTTCTCTACTTCGCACCGACTCCCGGGTCGGCCGGGCTGGCCGAGTTCCTCTCCGCGGCGGTCATGCAGATCTATGTCGGACCCTCGCAGCTGCCGTTGTACGCGCTCATCTGGCGCTTCATCAACAGCTACGCGACGGTGATCGCCGGATCACTGTTGTTCTGGTACTGGTTGCGGAGCGGCTTGGTGGGGCGCGAGGAGGCGGTGAACATCGCGTAAAGCGTGTTTCCTTGCGCGGTTACGCCGTCGGGCGTAACTTCCGCCTCCCAGATGGCACTGCTCGAACTCGGCGGCAGGAAGTTCACCATCCCGGTGGGCGAGGTGACGCTCGGCAGCGATGCCGGCTGCGCGATCTCTCTCGCCGGCGCCGCGGTGCTGCCGCAGCACGCCCTGGTCCAGGGGCAGGCGGACGGCCAGGTGATTATCCGGAAGGCGTCCCCCACGGCCGATGTCCTCATCAACGGCGTACGCCTCGGTGCCGAGCCCACGCCCCTCTTGCACGGCGACAAGGTCGAGGTCGGGGGTCACGAGCTCACCTTCGTGGATGAGCGGCGATCGGGTAGCACCCAGTTCGTCAAGGCGTTCACTCCTGCGACGGCCGAGGGACCGGCCAAAGGGGGCGTGAAGCCCCCCGCGATCGGCGTGACGGGCGGCCGGGTCGTCAGCCTCACAGACGGTCGTGAGTACGTGATCACCGGGGCGTCGCTGGTGTTCGGTCGCGAGGCGGGGTCCGACGTGGTGGTCCCGGGCAAAGACGTGTCGCGTCGGCACGCCGAGATCGTCCATACGCCCAAGGGTTATCTCCTGGTCGACTCCAGTACCAACGGGACGTTCGTGAACGAGGAGCGCGTGGAGGGTCAGCGGATCCTCGCCCGGGCCGACGTGATCCGGCTGGGCGACGAGCAGTTTCGTTTTTACGCGGACGTGGCGCCTGCCACCGCGCCTCCCCCCCCTCCACCGGGGCCGGCCGCTAGCCCGCCATGGGCCGCGCCCCCGCCTGCGGAGGCGCAGCCGACGGGCGGGCCGGGCCAGGCGACGCCCCCGCCCGGCGCGACGGAGCGTCTCAGACACACCGTTCACGGTCTTGAAGCCTTTGTGCCGGCCTCCCCCCGATCCGCTGCAGGCGCCCCGTTCGCCAGCTTCCTCGTGCGAAGCGGGGGGCTCGTCGGTCAGCGGCTGTCGGTGAGGACTCCGGTGGTGAACATCGGGCGGGCCGATTACAACGACCTCGTCGTACCGGATCCGTCGGTGTCCACGAGCCACGCCAAGCTGCAGCGTCGGGAGGGGGTCTGGGTGCTCTTAGACCTCGATTCCACGAACGGCACGTTCGTGGACGGGGAGCGGGTGAAGGGTGAGGCCCCGCTGGCTCCAGGCGCGACCGTACGGTTCGGGGACGTGCAGCTCGTGTTCGAGCCGACCGACGACGCGCTGGTGGTCGCAAAGGGGGGCGGTACTCAAGTCTTGAGGACGCCCCATTCGACCGCGCACGTCCCCCCCACGCCACTACCCCCCGCCGCGCCGTCCCCCCCCCGCCGGCCTGCCCCAGGGCCCGTGGCCTCACCGGCTCCCGGTGCCAAGGCGGCTCCGCCCCTGAGGCCGCAGCCGCCCACGCCTTCGCGGCCCGGCGCCCGGCCCGCTCCCAAGCGGCCGGGGGCCCAGCATCCACCCCCCAAGAAGGGGAAAGGCTGCGGCGCAAGTGCGGCGGCGCTCGTGGTGGGTGGCGGAGCTCTCGTCGCCGTCCTCCACCGGCTGCTGGCGTAGCGGCGCCCCGTGCATATCACCTGCGCCGGTCGCACTGACGTCGGCATCATCCGCTCGGGGAATGAGGACAACTTCCTCATGGTCCCCGACCGCGGGATTTTCGTGGTGGCGGACGGCATGGGCGGGCACGCCGCCGGTGAGGTGGCGAGTGAGATGGCGGTGCGCTTCGTGGCCCGCGAGCTCGGGTCCCTGAAGAGTCTCTCGGACGACCAGGTCGCCGACCGGATGCGCACGGCGATCCGCGCCGCGAACGGTGCCATCTTCCAGCGGACGCTGACCGAGCACGACAAGCGCGGGATGGGGACCACGGTCACCGCGGTCGTGCTGTACGAAACCCGATTTCTGATCGGCCAGGTCGGGGACAGCCGTGCCTACCTCTATCGTGATCAGAAGCTGATGCAGCTCACAAAGGATCACTCCTACGTCCAGGAGCAAGTCGACGCAGGGTATCTCACCCCCGAGCAGGCGCGCTCCCACCCGTATTCGAACGTGATCACCCGCTGCGTGGGCGCGAACAGCGATGTGATGCCAGATGTCTACCTCGGGACGGTCAAGCCCCGCGACCTCTTTCTGCTTGCTTCGGACGGACTGACGGGGATGCTCGAGGACCCGCAGCTGGCGGAGGTCCTGGCGGGAGACCGGATGCCGCAGGAGCAGGTGGACGATCTCATCACCGAGGCCAACCGCCACGGCGGGCTCGACAACATCACGGCGATCATCATCCGGATCGATTCGGTGGACGCGCCGGTGAGCGACGGCACTCAGGTCACGCAGCCGGGGGCGAGACCGAGGTGAGAGGTGAGCAGTAAGCGGTGAGCGCTCTCACCGCTCACCGCTCACCAGTCCTATCACTGCGTCCCGCGGCATCATCACCAGCTCCACGATTCGTTTCGCGTCCACTCGCGCCTCGCCCAGCACGAACACGCGCAGCCGCCGCGCCGAGCGGTACAGCTCGGCCGCGACGCGGGGCAGGCCGAGATGGGCCGCCGCTTCGGCGCCTCCAAGCTGCGTCACGGTACCGTCGCGCTTCACGAGCGGCAGGTCGAGCGCCAGCATCGTCGCCTTGGCCGGGAAGTCGAGGAACAGCTCCCCCGGCGCGACCCCGACGTCCCGGGCGAGCCGGTCCTCCACGCGCTCGAGCAAGTCGGGGTCGTCGGATGGCCACGAGGGAGTGTCCGCGGGGAGCTCCGTCGCCGGGAGGTCGAGGGCCCGCTTCGCGAGCCGCCGCTCCCGGAGACTACGGGCCAGGCCGGTCGCGTCCTGCTGCAGCAGCTCGTGAATCAGTCCGTCGTCGGTGGCGACCGCGACGGCATCCGGCCGGACTCGACCGGCGGCGATCGCGTGCCGCACCAGTCGCTTGAACATCGAGGTGGCGCTGCGGACGGCATGGTGCCAGTACACGTTGCGATACATCTGATACTTGGCGAACAGCAGCGACTCGAGCGCCGCGAGCCCCTTTTCGTGGAGCGCGAGCGTGGGATGGCCGTCTCGTCCGGGGGCCAGGGTCAGCGACGTGAGCAGCCGGTCCACATCGATCACCCCGTAGGGAACGCCGCACATCCAGGCGTCGCGCGAGAGGTAGTCGAGCTTGTCCACGTCGAGCGAGCCCGATACCAGGCCGGCGAGGGGCTCGCGTGCCCGGCACTGGATCAGCGGCAGCAGCCGCTGGGCCGGGATCCGCAACTCCGCCAGCCGCTGTGCGAGCTCGCCGTCCGCCAGGTGCCGCGCCGCCAGCTCCTCGTGGTGCGGCAGACCGGCTTCCTCGAGCGAATGGGAGAAGGGATAGTGCCCGATGTCGTGCAACAACGCGGCGAGCTTCAGGCGAGCGCGATCCGCAGCGTCGAGCCGGACGTCGCCCGCGTCTTCGAGCTGCGACAGCGCGCGGCGGGCGAGCTGGTACGCGCCGAGCGCGTGCTCGAAGCGGCTATGCGTGGCGCCGGGGTAGACCAGGAACGCGTGTCCCAGCTGGCGCACGTAGCGCAGCCGCTGGACGGCGGGGGTGTCGACGACGGCCAGCGCTTCGGGATCGAGCCGGATGTTGTCCCAGAGCGGGTCGCGGACGACCTCGAAGGGCGAGCGTGCCACGGATCACCTCCAAAGCAGATCCTTCGCTTCGCGCGCTCGCTCAGGATGACAGGCCGCCGGACGCCCTGAAAAAGAAAACATAAGGAGAGACGCGAGGAGAAGCACGGTTTCTCTTTTCTCTTTCCTATACCCGCGCAACGGGCACTGTCATCCTGAGCGCCGCAGGCGCGAAGGATCTGCTGTTCGGCGCCCCCCTATGCCCGTGGCCCTGCGTCCCCGACCGCGGCCTGCACCTGATCCTGGAACTGGGCGAAGTTCTCGCGGAACATCTGCGCGAGGCGCGCGGCCTGTGCATCATAGGCCGCCGGATCGCTCCAGGTGCCGCGGGGCAGGAGCAGGCCTTCCGGCACGCCCGGCACCTGCAGCGGGACTTCGACTCCGAACACGGGGTCGGGCGTGGTGGGGATGCGGTCGAGCTTCCCGGCGAGCGCGGCGCGCACCATGGCGCGGGTGAAGCCGAGCCGGATCCGCTGGCCGACGCCGTAGGGTCCGCCCGTCCACCCCGTGTTCACGAGCCAGCACTGGACGCCATGCGTGCCGATCTTCTCGCCGAGCAGCGAGGAGTAGGCGTTGGGGCTGAGCGGCAGGAACGGGGCGCCGAAGCAGGTCGAGAATGTGGCCTTCGGCTCGGTCACGCCGCGCTCGGTGCCGGCGACCTTGGCAGTGTACCCTGACAGGAAGTGGTACATCGCCTGCGCCGGGGAGAGGCGGGCGATCGGGGGCATGACCCCGTACGCGTCGCACGTGAGGAACAGGATGTGCGACGGGTGCCCGCCCACCCCGCCCGGGACGTGGTTCGGGATGTATTGGATGGGGTACGACGCGCGGGTGTTCTCGGTGATCTGATCCGAGTCGAGGTCGATGGCGCGGGTCTCGGGGTCCACCACCACGTTCTCGAGCACCGTCCCGAACATGCGGGTGGTCGCGAAGATTTCGGGCTCGCCCTCGCGCGACAGCCGGATGACCTTCGCGTAGCAGCCACCCTCGAAGTTGAAAATCCCCCGGTCGGACCAGCCATGCTCGTCGTCCCCGATCAGCGCCCGTTCGGGGTCGGCGGACAGCGTCGTCTTCCCGGTGCCCGACAGGCCGAAGAACAGCGCGACGTCGCCCGCCCGGCCGAGATTGGCGGAGCAGTGCATCGAGAGGACGCCGCGCTTCGGCAGCAGGTAGTTGAGGATCGTAAACACCGACTTCTTCATCTCACCGGCGTAGCGCGTGCCGCCGATCAGGATCGTGCGCTGTCCGAAATGGATCACCACGAACGTGCCCGACTTGGTGCCGTGGGTTCCGGGATCGGCATGCAACTCGGGGGCGTGGAGCACCATCCAGGCGGGGGAGAAGGATGCGAGATCGGCGGGGGACGGGCGCAGGAACATGTTGTGAACGAACAGGGCGTGCCACGCGTTGGGCGTGACGAACCGGATGCCGAACCGGTGCTCCGCGTCCGCGCCGGCGAACAGGTCGCGCACGAAGAGCTCCTGCCCCGCGAGGTGCGTCAGCACCGCCGCCTTGAGTCGCTCGAAGTGAGCGGCCTCGAGCGGCTGGTTCAGCCGGTTCCACCGGATCTCCTCCTCCGCGGAGGGCTCACGCACGATGAACTTGTCGTTCGGGCTGCGCCCGGTGTGCGGGGCGGTCACGGCGCAGAACGCCCCGCCCTCGGCGATCACGCCCTCGGCCCGACGCACCGCGTGCTCATAGAGCTCGGGCGGCCCGAGGTTCCAATGCACGGCGCGTTGCGGCGTGAGTCCCGCGGCCTCCAGGGAGGAGGCCCGTCCGCGTTCGGCGGGGCGGGTGGCGTGCGCCGTCATCCGGTCGGTCCCGATGAAAGGGTCAGGCGCGCGGACGCCGCCCGTGCTCCTGGGCGTCCACGGCGGCGATCACGGCCATGTTCACGATGTCGTTCACGTCGGAGCCGCGCTGGAGTACACGCACAGGTTGTGCCATCCCCACCAGAATGCCCGCGCTCCGCGTGTCAAGCAGGGCGCCCCATATCACTGCGTGCGAAGGACGTAGAGTCGCGCTCCGGGGAAGCTGACCAGGGAGCCGGTCGGCGACAAGAGGCGGAACATGCCCGTCACAATGCTCCCCCCCGCCAGGGCGGCGATCCTGAGGGGGTAGGGACCGAACTCGCGCGGCCTGCCAGGATGTACGAGCCGCCGCGATGCCCCCCACGGGTAGCGTGAGGGACGAGGGTCCGCCCGGCGCGCAGGCCGGTGCCGGCTGGGGAGCGGACACGTCTTTGCTGCAGGCGCCGATGCCGAGAGCAGCGATGATCAGAATCCTTCTCATATGCGTCTCCCTAGGAGCGTCTCCGTGAGCACCGGGTGTTGCCCGGTGCCCCGGACACGGCGTCACGCGGAACAACTCCTATACGACCACTACGCTCCGATGTTCATCCGCAGCTGTATGCTGCGAGGCCTGCCGAACGATGCGCCGCTGAAGAACGCACCTTTCAGCAGATACTGCTTGTCGAATGCGTTCTCGACGTAGATCTGGGGCCGGAGGACCACGCCGCCGGCGGCGAACGCGTACCCGGCGCTCGCGTTCAGAATGAAGCTTGACGGCACCTTGATTGACTGGTTGAAGTCGAGCAGGCCGGTCCCGTATGTGGCGTCGGGGTCCGCGCCGTTCGTGAGTCCGCTTCCATAGATGCCGGTCGCCGAGAGGTAGAAGCCCTGGGCGGAATACACCAGGCTCGCGACGCCCGACAGCCGCTGATCGTGGTCGAGGTCGAACGTCCCCGACGGCGGCACCGCGGGAAAGAACCCGCCGGTGATCGCCCCGTATCCGTACGCGTGGTTCAAGGCGACGTTCACGTACGCCGACACGGGTCCGCTCGGCCGGATCTCGACGACGCCCTCGATCCCGGTGATGCGCACCTGCTCGATGTTCACCGACGTCACGATCGCGGAGCCGGGAACGGTGTTGTCGTCAATCCCGGGCGAGCTGCGTTTGTGATACGCGGACAGCTTGGTCACGACGCCGAGCGGGAAGCGATGCACGTACCCGACCTCGTAGAAGTCGTCGCGCTCGGGCAGGGTAGGGGCCGCTACGACCCCGCCCTGGGCGTCGCTCGTGATGGCGCGCAGGTCCTCGACGTTGGTGGGGAGAAACAGGCGGCCGTAGTAGACCCAGAACGTGTTGGCCGGGTCCGGGAAGAAGCTGAGCTTCACCCGTGGGCTCACCTGCTGCTGGTTCCCGGCAAAGGGGGCGTTGTGGTTGTCGAACCGCACGCCCGTCCGCAGCTCCCATTTGTCCGAGGGTGCGATGGCGGTCTGCGCGTACACGCCGAAGTCACTGCCCTTGAGGTCCGAGTTCGACGCGGGCCCGAGGTTGCCCGTGGAGGTAACCGACGAGAAGTCCTCGTGCCCCCTGGTCAACGACGCCAGCACGCCGGTTTTCAGCTCGAGCCCATGATGGGGCTGGAGCGCGTAATCCAGCTTGAGTCCGGCCGTGTGGAAATTGCGGTCCTCGCTGAGGATGTAGTGGGTCGTGTCGGGGGCGAACACGAACGTCGGATCGTCGGTGAGACCCGGCGTGTAGTTCAGACTTCCGTCGCGGAAGAACGCGCCGGTGAACAGCTCCGCCGAGCGGCCGCTTTCGGACGAGCTTTCCGCGAACCGGTGGCGCCAGCCGAGGTTGACGAACCCGTTCACGTCCTGCTGGTGATCGTCGATGATCCCCTCGACCGAGTCGAACGGGACGGCAAAGCGTGTGCGGGTCCGGTTAACGTCGAGGTTCACGACGTCGTGGTCGGTGGGGACGTACTGGAGCTTCCCGAAGCCGAACAGGTCGGTGCCGTCGTTGTGAAAGTTCGAGACGGTGTTGTGCAGCGAGTCGAAGGCTACCGGCTCGCGCCGCATGTCGGTTGCCTGTCTGGCGCCGGAAAAGAACAGCCCGACCTTGCCGGCGTTGGTGCTCAAGTTGAGCGTTTGTCCGTTCGCCGAGAACGACCCACCGTAGCCCGAGGCATCGAGGTGGAACCCGCCCGAGGGAATGCGTGTGGTCACGTTGACGACGGCGGCATTCTTGTTGCCGTACTCGGCGTCCCACCCGCCCGTCTGGAAGTCGATCTGGTTCACGACCTGCGGGTCGAACAGCTCGTTCAAGCTGCCCGAGATCCCCGCCGGGACGGGGACGCCGTCCACGTAGTACGTGTACTCGGCGTGCTGACCGCGGATGTGGACTTCGCCGGTGGGTGCGCGCGCGGCACCCACGATGGACTGCTGCAGGATCTGCGACGTGGTGTTGGTCGGCGCGCCGTGGTAATCGTTCTGCTTGAAGATCTGGTTCCCGGTCCGGGTGTCGACGGCGAGCGGCACGGCCGAGGACACTTCCACCGCCGACAGATTGATCGGGAGGGGGACCAGGCGGAAGTCGGCGCGGGCGAGGGCGTCCGTCGCCCCGATCGCGACGTTGCGCGCTTCGGAGCGGTAGCCGAGGTAGCGCACCTCGACGCTGTACGATCCGGCGGGCACGTTGTGGATCACGTAGCGGCCGAAGGCGTCGGTGGTGGTGGTGGCGATGGTGTTTCCATTGCGCACCATGCGCACCTCGCCGCCGGGTAGCGGTGTGCCGGTCGTGCTGTCGGCCACTGAGCCGCCGACGTCGCCGTCAGCCGCGGGAGGGGTCGTGAATCCGGCGGCGACGAGCCAGGCCACCACGAGCGTTGGATATAGGATCTTCGAGTTCATGCGCTCTCCGTAGACGTGAGTGAGTTGTCCTTGATCCGGCGCCATCCCGAATGAACGGGACGACGAACGGATCAGTTCACGTGCGGGCGACGCGCGCGGATCGCGGCGTCGCTAGGAGAGCGTGGGAGGGGCTCGGGGTTGTGGGTGGGGTCGACCGAGTGGCCGCGGCTGTACGGTTGGACCCGCCCCGAGCAACGGCCGGGCGTCGGCGACGTTGAGCCGAAGCGCGGCGGCGCGTGCCGTGACGGCGGGCGCGCTGAGGAAATGACACAGCGCGCAGTCCGGTGCGTGGACCCGCGCGCAGCTCTGGCTGGTGTGGGACTCGACGTGCGGGGTCGCCTGCGCGCCGGCGGCGTCGAGACGGGCGTCCGCCCACGTGGCGGCGCCCGGCAGACCCAGCTGCAGCAGGGTGCCGAGGAACCAGACGAGGCGCGCGCCGGGAGAGCGCCGGGACACGGGTCTCACGCGGGCGTGCGCACCAGCCGCCGCAGCACGATGGCTCCGAGGAGCACCAGGCCGTACATGCACACGATCAGGGGACCGGTGGGCAAGTCACCGGCCAACGAGAGCCACAGGCCGAGTATCGAGGCGAGCGCCCCCGAGCCCCACGAGATGTAGGCGAGCCGCCGCATGTCGCGCGTGAACAGGAACGCGATCACCGCTGGCACGACCAAGAAGCTGAATACCATCAGCACCCCTGCGACCGGCACCGCGAGCGTGATGACCACGCCGAACGACAGGTAGAACAGGAAGTCCCACCATTTGATCTTCCAGCCCAGGCGCTCGGCTTCTTCCGGGTGAAACGAGATCGTGATAAACCGGTGGCGCAGGAAGTAGTGGAACACGCCGAGCGCGGCGTAGGCCGCCGCCAGCTTGATGATCGTGGGCTGGAACGTAACCCAGAGGATACTCCCGGTGAGGGTCTTTTCGATCGCTTCGCCGCCCCCCGGAACCTTGTTCGCGACGAGGACGGCGGCCGCGGAGGCGACTACATACACGATACCGATGAACGCCTCCTGCGGCACGCGGCGCTCCTCCCGGGGCGACGAGCGCGTGAGTGCGAACAGCAGGGCGCCGACCGCCGTCGCGAACAGGGCAAAGACGTACGCCCAGGTCGAATCGGCCTCCACGTGAATCAACAACGCCGACAGTCCGCCCAGGGCCGCCATTTGCGCCAGCGAGAGGTCGACGAAGATCACCTCGCGCGCGATCACATGCAGCCCCAGGTAGGACAGCATGGCGACGAGCACCATGCAGGCCACGAAGGGTGGAACCATCAGCTGGAGACCGCTCATCTCGACTCCCCGTTGTCAGTCAGTTGGCCGTGGCGGTGCCGGTGCCGAAGGCGCGGGCGAGCTCCGAGATCCACAGATTCATGAGGTCGAAATAGGTATTGATCCCCGCGGCGCCTCCGGTGTTCGACGGAACGATCACGGCTTTCGCACCCGTCTTCTGTGCCACTTCCAGGACCTGATTGCGGTCGTAGTAGTTCGTGGAGAGGAGAACTTGGATGTGCCGCGTCCGCATTTCGTTGATCACCTCCAGGACGTGCCCCGGAGTGGGTGGGATTCCGGGCTTCGGCTCGATGTAATCCACGCACGGGACGTCGTACTGCCGGGAGAAGTAGTCCCACTCCTTGTGATAGCAGGCGACCGGCTTGCCGCGGAACGGCATTGCCTCCTTGAGCCACCCACCCAGCCGGTCGAGTAGCGGTGCACCCTGATACTGCTTCGTTTTCAAGAAGTCGAGCAGCTTTCCTTGCCGATCCAAGTCCGCCAGCGTCGGGCCGCTAAGTAGCTTCACGAGCTCTTCGCCGAACAGGGCTTGGTAAATGCGGTCCTCGAAGTCCTTCTCGCGCTGTGAGAAATAGTCGGCGTTCTCGGGAGAGACGCGCTTCAGGCCGGTCAGGATGTTGCGGGCGATCTGGACGGCATTGAGCGGACTGGTCCAGATGTGCGGGTTGCCGTACACGTGGATGTCGCCCTGGGAACGGGAATAGCTCGTGGGCACGTCGAGCAGGTCGATGCCGGCGTAGGCCGCGACGTAGCCTGGCCCGCCCTCTGTCACTTTGGGATTGTTCGCTTTGTCGAGCAGCGCCGGTACCCACAGCTCGAGGTCGAGACCCGTCGTTACGAACACGTCGGCTTGGCCCAGCAGCGGCACGAAGCTCGGCTTAGGTTGGACGTAATGCGGATTCTCGTCGCCGGTGGCAATCGAGCTGACGATGCCCCGGTCCCCGACGATTTCGCGCGCGATGGCACCGTACGTCGTGAGCGACGTGACGACTTTGACCTTGTCCGCGACCGGCGCCCGGACCGGCGGGGGTGTCACGGGAACATGGAGAGCAACGAGCATTGCGGTGAGTCGCAGCATGTCAGTAGGTCTCGTGTTTGTGTGGTCCAATCGCCCAAACCGCCTGCAGGGCAAATTGGTTCGTGGCGGCGACCTTGGCGGTCTTGGCCCAGGTGTACTGCGCCCGTAGCTCCACCCACTCGCTCTGCCACAGCGTGAGGGAGGGGATCACCTGCCGCGTGATGACGCCGAGGAGCGGATCTTCGACATAGTCGTAGCGCGCTCCTGCGATCCAACGCTGGCCCAGTTTGTAGGTGGTGCCCGCGTACCAGCCGAGCCTCGTCGTGCCGGCGCCGCCGTACTCCTTGCGAAGCGCGTACAGCTCGCCGCGCAGCGTCCATTCCCGGTACAGCGCCTCTGCCGGCGGCCGCCACGTGAGGCGGAAGTCGATCCCGCCGACCTTGGTACGGAGGCTAGAGTCTGGGTCCGTGCCGTACAGCGCCGTGCCGCCGAGCTGGGCGTAAGTCGAGCGCGTCAGCTGCCAGAAATTGAGTAGATGAAGGAGATACGTCGGCCGGCTGCTACCGCCGAACAGCTCACCGTCGCTCGCGCTACGAGTCAGTTGCGCCGTCAGTTCGTGCACCCCGAGTCCGCCGAAGGCGCGGTAGAGCGAGATCCCCGTTCCCGCGAGCCCGTCTCCGCCCAGATAGGCTCGCAGCGCAAGCGGGTACTCGGTCTCCGGGAGCGCGTGCAGGTGCCAGCGGTTCAGCTCGCCGAACTGCTGGCGAAATTTTCCTATGTCGAAGCGGATGCGCCCGGGCAAGCCGGTCCAATAGGCATATCCCTCCTCGATGCTGACATCGCCGTTCTCGAAGCTCACGAAGATCTTGGTGCTGGAGTAGGGATCGAGTGGCGATTGGAATCCCACCTCGAACTCCCGCGCGTCGAAGTTGTCCCGTTGCACACCCGGCGTGTAGCCATACGCTCGCACGTCGCCCGTCGCGCTGATCTCGGGGTTGAGTTGCGGCTGGCTGCGCTCGCGTCCGACGAACCTCGTGGCCCCGCCGGTGTCGCCACGGATTTTCGTGGTGTCCGTGCCCGCCGCGGCCGCGGCGGCGGCCCGCAGCGCCGCGAGCTCGTCGGTCGCCGCGGTGTCCCGCCTGGCGGGCGCCGCACCCGGTGCGCGCCCGAGCTGTGCCCGCAAACTATCGAGGCGCGCCTTGAGGGCGCGGACCTCCGTCGCAAGCGAGTCCACCCGACGCTGCTCAGCGGGCTGCTGGGCTGACAGCCGGCTGGCCAACGCGAGCACGGCGAGCGCGGCCACGACGGCCTGGTAATGTCGAGTCATGCTGGAAATCCCCCGTTCCGTTCTTCCAAGCAGGCGTCCCGCCGCGAGGCGGGCACGCGCGGTCGGCGGGCCGGCAGGGCCGGCCGCCGTCGTGCTAGGAACGGGAGGCGGGGGGAGCCCGGGGTGGGGCGGTGCGGTAGTCCGAGCGGACTAGCGGCGCTACGTCGCATTCCGTCGGACGCCGCTCGACGGTCGCGGCTACCTCGGCCTGCGTGCGCACCTGCTGCGTCGACACCTGCGAGCCGGCGAATTGACACAGCACGCAGCGCAGGCCGTCGTGCAGCGCGACGCAACCCGCCCCGTGCTGAGCCTCGATGTGCGCCGGGGCGCTGAAGCGCTCGGACGCATGGGCCAGCGACACGGCGCCGCCCGCCAGCCCCTGGAGCACCAGCAGCACTGCGGCGAGGCACCGGCTCATACGGTGAGGGGTCGTCGTCCGTGCGATCACGCCCTGCCTACGGTTTGGGGTACGCGAGCGTTGTTTCGGGGGCCGCGCGCGTAGGCGCGCAGCCGCCGGAGCATGCGGCGATCGTGACGTACGGGATCGCCGCCTTTCGGCGTCTCGATAATCTTAATCACGGAAGCGAGCCGCGGGTCGCGCATGATGCGCCGGAACGGCTCCGGGCCGATCGTCCCTTCGCCGATCCACTGGTGGCGGTCGAGGTGCGAGCCGGTCGCACCCTTGGAGTCGTTGAGGTGCAGGCATTTGAGATGCGTGAGGCCGACCTCCCGGTCGAACCGCTCCCACACCTCCTCCAGCGCCGTGGCCACGTCATACCCGGCAGCGTGAAGATGCGCCGTGTCGAGGCAGAACTCCACCCGAGCCTGCAGCCCGGCGGGCAGGGCGTCGCGCAGCGCCCGCAACTCCTCGAACGTGCTCCCCAGCGCCGTGCCCGCGCCCGCCGTTCCTTCTAGCAACACGCCCACCTCTCCTGGGACCGCCGTCAGGCACTGGGCGTAGGCGCGGGCGTTGCGCGCCAGACCCTCGGCCCGGTCGTCGATATAGTTGCCGGGGTGCGACACGACCCAGGGGATCCCGAGGGCGCGGCAGCGGACCAGCTCGCCACTGAACGCGGCAATGCTTCTCTCGCGCAACGGCTGATCCGGGGACGCCAGGTTAATGAGGTAACTGTCGTGCGACACGACGGCCCGGATTCCGCTCGCGGCCAGCGCCGCCCGGAAGGCCGCGACGTCGGCGTCCCGGACCATGGACTCGCGCCACTGGTTGGGGGTCTTCGTGAAGACCTGAATCGCGCTAGCGCCGATCGCGTTCCCTCGCGCGGGCGCCTCCGCCACGCCGCCCTGCGTCGACACATGGGCGCCCAGCAGGTCATCGGGGGTGCGCTTCACAACCAGGGCTCCTCGGTGAAGGCGAGCCGGGAGATGAGGGGCACGAACCGGACACCGCCGGCCCGTCGCTCCACCAGCCCCGCGGGGCCGCGCTGCAGAATGACCAGCTCCTGGGACGCGAGGTCACCGATGGGGATCACGAGACGGCCGCCGGGCGCGAGCTGCTCGGTGAGGGGCGTCGGCACGCCGGGCGCGGCGGCCGTCACGATGATGCCGTGGAACGGCGCGCACTCGGGCCAGCCGGCCGCGCCGTCGCCCAGCCGGGTCTCGATGTTCGTGAGGCCCAGCCGCCGAAATCGCTCCTCTGCTTCGACGAGCAGGTCGGGGAGTCGCTCGATCGTATAGACGCGCGCGGCCAGCCGCGCCAGGATCGTGGTCTGGTAGCCGGACCCGGTCCCGATCTCGAGCACGCGGTCCCGGCGCCGCGCCGCGAGCGCCTCGGTCATCAACGCCACAATCAGCGGTTGGGAAATCGTCTGCCCGCTCCCGATCGGCAACGGCGCGTCTTCGTAGGCTTCGCTCGCGAGGTGCGGAGGGAGGAACCATTCGCGCGGCACCCACGCCATGGCGGCGAGCACCCGGCAGTCGTGGATACCGCGCCCCGCGAGCTGGCTCGCGACCATGCGGCGCCGCTGACGCCGCGTCTCAGGCGCCGGCCTGCGCACCCACCGCGCTCCGCGGTTGCTGTCCCATACGGTGAACTATACCTTGACACGCTTCATCGTGCGGTAAGGACCCTTGCCCGAACAACCCCAGCACCGAATCCTCCTCGTCGGCGACGCCGGGACCCGTCCCGACGGCCTCGAGCGGTTTCTGGTGCGAGGCGGCTTTCAGGTCACCGAGGCCCCTTACCCACCGCCCGGCCCCGATCGGCCCGAGCAGCAGCCCCCCGATCTGCTCATCTTCTCGATCGGCGCCAAGGAGGCGGGGCTGGCCGAAGCGGTGCGTGACCTCGCGACCGCCGCCCGCTTCGGGGGCGCCCCGGTGATCGTCCTGGTGGCGGACGGCGGGGCGGACGCCGTCGCCGACGCGCTCCAGGCGGGGGCGCAGGACGCGATGGCGAGCCCGGTGCACTTCGGCGAGCTGCGCGCCCGCATCGACGCCGATCTGCGTCTGCGCCACGACCTGAGCGAGGCCCAGGATGCGCTGCGGACGCGCGACCTGCTGTTCGACATTTTTCAGGACGTCTCGGCCGCCCTGCGTGCCGACGAGATCTTCCGGACCCTGGTCCGCCGCGTGGGGCACGCCTTCGGCCTGACCCATTGCTCGTTCGTACTCACGGCCCCGGGAGAAGACCAGGGGCGCGTCGTCGCGGTGTACGAAAACCCGGCGATCCGCGACCTGCGGGTCGAGCTGGAGCGCTACCCGGAAATTCAGGAGGCGATCCGCACCGAGCGACCCGTCCTCATTCCGGATGTTCACGAGCACCCCCTCTTCGAAACGATTCGCCGACGGTGGACGAAGCAGCGGATCGAGGTCAACGTGCAGTCGGCGGTGGCGCTGCCAGTGTTCGTCCAGGGCCGCGCCGCGGGGGTGTTCTTCCTGCGCACCGTGCGGGGGGATCCCCAGCTCCGACCCCAGGACGTCGCGTTCGCCAATACGATCGCCCAGGCGGCGGCGCGGGTGCTCGAGAACGAGGAGCGCCGGGCGGCCATCTATCGGCGTCAGATCAGCGCCGGCGTCACCGACGTGCTCACCGGCTGCGCCAGCCTCGATGCGCTGGACCGCCGCCTGCGCGAGGAGTTCGAGCGCGCCCGGCGCTACTCCCTGCGGTTCGCGCTCGTGGTGATCGATGTGGACCGGCTGCGAGACGTCAACGAGCGGCTGGGCCAGCCGGCGGGCGACCGCGTGCTCGCGGAGATCGGCGCCATGATGCAGCGCGAGATCCGGGCGCCGGACTTCGTGGCGCGCTACGGTGGCGACGAGTTCGCGCTGGTACTCCCGGAGACCGACGCGCAGGGCGGCCGGCGCTTCGTGGAGCGGCTGCGGCAGCTCCTGGCCCGCCACACCTTCCCCGACCTCCCCCGCGGGCAGGTGCCGAGCCTCACGGCGGGCGTCGTTGCGTTCCCGCACACGGAGGTGCTGCGGCCCGAGGATCTGTTCGCGCAGGTCGAGGCGGCGCTGGACCGGGGCAAGAAGAGCGAGCCCGACCGGATCGGCGTCAGCGGCGCGTCTTCAGCCAGTTGACCGGGTCCAGGGCGATGCCGCCCTGGCCCCGGATCTCGAAGTGCAGGTGGGGTCCCTGATCGCTCGACCCGCCGCCCACGTGGCCGAGGATCTGGCCTTTGGTGATCCGTTCGCCGCGGGCCACGCTCACGTCACTCAGGGAGCCATAAAAACTGTAGAAGCCGCCGCCGTGATCCACCAGCACGGAGAAGAGGTACGTGCCGAGGGGTCCCGCGAGGCTCACGCTGCCGCCCGCAATGGCGCGGACCGGCGTGCCGGCCGGCGCCGCGATTCCGATGCCGTGCCACGGGATGCGGGTGTTGTTCGGGCCGGTGGCGGTACCGAACTGGTACACGATCCGCCCTTGCACGGGCCAGTCGAGCTGGCCCAGGTCCGCGGTGGTGATGGCGGCGGCCGCGGTAGCGGCGCCGCGCGCTTCGGCCTCACGGCGGGCGCGCTCCAGGGCGACGATGCGGTCGTTCAGGCCCTTCTCGTCACGCTCGAGCTCGGACAAGCGCTGCAGGGCCTCACGCGCGCTGCGCCGCGTCTCACGGAGTGACGTCTGCCGCTCGCGCTCGAGTGACAGGTAACGGTCCAGCTCTTCCGTGCGCTCGGTCTTGCGCCGCCCCAGCGCGTCGCGCCCGTCGACCAGCGTCTGGCGCTCGCGGCCGATGCGCCGCTGCAGCTTGGACATGTCGTTCGCCAGCAGCCGATCCTGCCGGCTCACGAGGTACAGGTACTTGTAGCGCGACAACAGATCACCGAAGCTCTCCGCCGCGAGGAGGACCTGGTACCCGTACAGCGCCCCGCGTTTCGAGATGTCGACCAGGCGCCGCTCGAGCACGGCGCGCTTCTCGGCGAGTGCGTTCTGGGCGAGCAACAGGTCGACCGTGGTTCGATCGATCTGGTCCGACAGCGCATAAATCTGGCGGTCCAGCTCGTTCACGAT
>WNES01000330.1_pt1 | contig 25545 bp, 19 predicted proteins | sample 5399931 | NCBI WGS metagenome assembly WNES01 (sample SAMN13153332, study PRJNA577476) | soil metagenome | isolation source: 20 cm grassland meadow soil 2 days after 3rd rain plot 5 | place: USA:California | collected 2015-11-11
AAGCGCACACTAACCACATGTAAATAAACAGGTTATAGAAACTTTGGAGGGCTCTACGGCAATAGCAGCCAATTGAGTGCGTCAATCGAGAGATTCGGGCTCCAGGCGCAAAACCCCTTCCCCAGAAGCCTTCTTCTCCCAATATTTGCGTACCCAAGCCTCCCAGCTCTTTCCGGCGGCCGTGTCTCTCCCTGAAAAAGAAAGTGCCGCAATATTGGCGTAAGCAATTTTCAACTTTTGGTTGGCTTCCTTAGGGATAACCCGAACAAAGCTGTTATTGAGGGAATTCCCGACAATGCGATCAAAGACGTAACCCTCGATTTTTGAATTATCTTTGAGCGTTAGCGTGACATCGCCGCGGTAGTCGAACGCTTTCTCCAAGGCAATGCGCAGTTCCTCCTCCGTGGCAAGCTGGGGAATCCACCCCTGAACTGTCTCATGCAGGGCTCCCGGAGCAACCTCCAATTGATCTGGATCGAGCGGGGACCCCTCCGTATGACTGGGGCGGTCAGCATGACGCGGCCCACTCATACCCGGCTCTCCTCAAACTGCCCCTTGGTGGTTTCGATTTGAACCAGGGAATTGTAGGAGTGCACGGGCTTTACCGGTTCATTCAGCAAGGCAAGAGCGTCTGGGTCCGCGTAAGTCGTTGACAAACTGGCCTTCACGGTCGCCCAAAGCCCGCGCCAGCCACTGAAGGTATGGTCTACCGCAGATGCCTCATAGCCACTGTGCACCATACAGTTGGCACACTTCGGGTTGCCGGACTCCGTGCCGTAGTTCTCCCATTCCGTGGAGTCCAGCAGTTCCTGAAATGTGTCGGTATAGCCGTCCTGGAGCAGATAGCAGGGTTTCTGCCAGCCGAAGACGTTGTAGGTAGGCATCCCCCAAGGCGTGCACGCATAATTGCGCTTGCCCATCAGGAATTCGAGGAAAAGGGGCGACTGGTTGAACTTCCAGATCTTCTTGCGGTTCGCCAAAATCGCGCGGAACAGCCGCCGCGTGCGTGCGCGCCCCAGGAAGTGCTTTTGATCCGGCGCCTTGTCGTAGGAATAGCCGGGGGAAAGCATCATGCCCTCGACGCCAATCTCCATCATTTCGTCAAAGAAGGCGCGCACGCTCTTGGGATCGGCTCCATCAAAAAGCGTGGTGTTCGTGGTCACGCGGAAGCCGCGCCTCAGCGCTTCCTTAATCCCTTCGAGGGCCAAATCGTAGCCGCCTTCGCGGCACACGGAAAAATCGTGATGCTCTTTTTGCCCGTCCACGTGAACGGAAAACGTGAGGTACTTGCTGGGCTTGAAGAGATGCAGTTTTTCCTTGAGCAGCAGGGCGTTCGTGCAAAGGTAGATGTACTTCTTCCGCGCGATCAGCCCTTCTACAATCTTGTCGATCTCTGAGTGCATCAGCGGCTCGCCGCCGGGGATAGAAACCATCGGCGTGCCGCACTCTTCCGCTGCCCTGAGGCATTCCTCAGGTGACAATTCCTTTTTCAGGATGTGCGCCGGATATTGAATCTTCCCACAGCCCGCGCAGGCCAGATTGCACCGGAACAGGGGCTCGAGCATCAGCACGAAGGGGTAGCGCTTGCGACCCTGCAGCTTCTGCTTGAGGACGTAGGTCGCAACCGTCCACATTTGTGAGACAGGTACTGGCATTCTCCCTACTTAGCCTTGCACGTGGATACAGGGGTGCACCGAGGCCCCCAGAGTCTCTCCGAAGAACTGAGACTGTGGCCCTATTGTACCTGAGAACCCGTGAAATCCACGCGGTTCCTTTTGGCTCCTTCTGCAACCACTTCCTATACTGGCAAAGCGAATGCACCCTCCTTCTTACGATGCCGCCAACTATTGAAACGGAGTATCTAACGCAGCGATGCGTCTCTGTCGCGGGTACGGAGGTAAAATCAAGGCCTGGACAAAGCACAGAAACTAAGGCGTTTATGCCGAGACGAAATCTACTCACTCTGTTCGAAGATTTTGCCCGTTTCGCCAGCGATGTAGCTGTCGTGCAAACACGTGGGTACCGCAGGGAAAAGCTGACGTATGCGCAGTTGTCTGCTTACGCTCGATTCTGGAGTCATGCCCTCGCCCAAAGCGGAATCGGCCCGGGGGACCGTGTCCTTCTTTGGGGAGCCAGTTCTGCAGATTGGATTGCCTGCTTCTGGGGTCTTCTTTTGCGCAGTGCCATCGTCGTGCCGATGGACGCAATCGCATCTCCCGATTTTGTTCAGCGCGCGATCAAAGATGCCGACGTGAAGCTAATCCTTCGTGATCGCCGACTCGGCGAACTTCCCAGCGCACCCCCTTCTCTGGTTATCCACGATCTCAAAGATGCTTCTACAACGCTGTCGCCCGGAGCGAAAACCGAAGTTGATCCCGGCGATACGTCATCCCGCAGCACCATCGCGGAGATTCTCTACACGTCCGGAACCACCGCGGAACCGCGCGGCGTCGTTTTGACGCACGGCAATTTCCTTGCGAATCTCGAGCCGCTGGAGAGTGGCATCAACGAATACCGAAAGTACGAGCGCTGGTTTCATCCCTTGCGTTTCACGACTCTCGTTCCCCTGACTCATGTCTTCGGCCAATTTATGGCCCTGTTTGTTCCGCCGCTGCTTGGCGCGGCCGTGGTGTTCGAGGCTTCGACAAATCCGGCGGAGATCATTCGAAACGTGAACCGCGAGCGCGCCACTGCGCTCATCGCCGTGCCGCGAATGCTGGACCTTTTGAAGGCAGGTCTGGAGCGTGAATTCGAATCCCGCGGAAAATCGCAATGGTTGAGTCGCAGGCTCGAAAGAGCAAATGGGCGAAAATTCCTTCGGCGCGCCTGGGTGTTTCGCCGCCTCCATGGCCGTTTTGGCTGGAAATTCTGGGCCTTTATCTCCGGCGGCGCGGCGCTCGCGAACGATACGGAGCGTTTCTTCAAACGCACGGGTTACGCGGTGATACAAGGATACGGCATGACAGAAACCGCTTCACTCATCAGTTTGAATCACCCGTTTCGCGCCACGGAAGGTTCGGTCGGCAAAGTTCTTCCGGGGCGCGAATTCAAGTTGGCCGACGATGGCGAAATCCTCGTGTGCGGAGAAAACGTCGCGGCAGGCTACTGGAAAGCGGGCGCGCTCCAACCGTCCAGCCCGGAGGGCTGGCTGCACACCGGCGACTTGGGAGAAATTGACGCGGAAGGGAATCTGCGTTTTCGTGGCCGCAAGAAAAATGTCATCGTTACGCCCGCGGGAATGAACGTTTACCCCGAGGATCTGGAAAACGCTTTGCGCTCACAGCATGGTGTGCGCGATTGCGTGGTCATCCCGTTCGAACGCGAGGGCAACGCCGAACCTTGCGCCATTCTTCTGATGCAAGATTCGAACGAGTCTGGCGCGCGGACGGCCGTCGATTCTGCAAATGCGTCGCTCGCCGAATACCAGCGCATGCGCCGTTGGCTCCTCTGGCCTGACCTGGACTTTCCGCGGACCTCCACCGGCAAGCCCCGTTTGCCGCTCGTCGCCTACCGCGCGCAAGAAATTCTAAACGGCCAGTCTGCCGCTCAGGCAGCAACTGTCGGGGCGAGCCTCGGCCCGCCAGCAGAGCTCCCTCGCCCTCGATCCAGCCGAAACGCCGTTGCCGAACTGGCAGCCAAGCTGAGCGCGAGAGAAGGAAAGCCAGCCCGCCTGGAGCAAGATCTGAATCTGTCTTCCCTTGACCGCGTCGAGCTGATGAGCGCCCTCGAAGCGATGTTCCACGTGGAACTAAATGAAGCTGCTTTCGCGGAAGCCAAGACCGTCACCGAGGTCGAGCGGCTCCTCGAGCAACCTGCCGCGCAATATAACAAGCATTGTTATATGCGCTGGCCCCAGTGGACGCCTGTCCGGTGGTTCCGGCTGGCAGTTTATTACGCGCTCGTCTGGCCTGCCACGCAAATTCTGGGGCATCCGAGAATCGTAGGGCGGGAAAATCTAGGTGCACTTCGAGGGCCTGCGCTCCTGGTCTCCAACCACATCACGCGCCGCGCGGACATCGGGTTAATCCTCGCCGCGCTCCCCTTGCGATTCCGCCACCGCCTTGCGACGGCAATGGGCGGAGAAAGCCTGCAAAGGATGCACCGCCCGCCGCGCGAGTGGCTGTTTGCTAGACGTTGGGCGTACCGGCTGGGCTACTGGCTGGTCACCGCACTCTTCAACGTTTTCCCGTTGCCGCAATTTTCCGGCTTCCGGGAAAGCTTTCGCTTTGCCGGTGAGTGCGTGGATCGCGGCTACAGCGTGCTCATTTTTCCTGAAGGTGTGGTGAACAACTCCGAAGACGGCCGCATGGCACCGTTTCAATCCGGCATCGGACTGCTCGCGGAGAATCTGCGCATTCCCATCGTGCCGATGCGCCTTGATGGCGTCTGGCAAGTGAAACGCGAGCGGCGCCGTCTCGCGCATTTTGGCGAAATCACCGTTCGAATCGGTGCGCCCGTTACCTTTGCTCCCGGCACCGCTCCGGACGAAATCGCCTGCCAACTCGAATCCATCGTCAAATCTCTGTAGCGATTCGCCCAGGCCTCTGGCATTGTAATGTCAATCGTTCTGCCGCATCTAATTGAGAAGGACCGACAATAACTTCCCTCCGCCGGGCATGGATTTAGTTCCTGTGGCAAAATAGAAAGTTCAGGATGGCACACCGTACGACACTTACGCAAGAACAGCTCGCCAAAACACTGAAGGCGGTCAAAAACGCCTCCGGGGCCGTGCCCGCAAAGGCATCTGGCAACGCGGAGCGGGAGCGCATCTTTGACTCTTTTCGTCGTTGGGGCTACTTGCAGGCCAATCTCGACCCCCTGGGCATCTTCCGACCGCTGAAGCACCCTGATCTCGAGGAATTAACAGGCCAGGCAACAGAGGAAGCCCAACGCATCTATTGCGGCACGACTGGCGCCGACTTCATGCATTTGCCCGAGCCGGAGCGGCGGCACTGGATCATCGAGCGCCTGGAAGCTCCTGCCCAAGAGGTCGACCAACACAAAATTCTCGAGCGGCTGATCCGTGCCGACCTCTTCGAGCAAGTCTTACAGGCGCGTTATCTGGGCTCGAAACGGTTTTCCCTGGAAGGCGTCACGGCGCTGATTCCTCTGCTCGATGCGATCCTGGACGAGGCGGCAGAACACGGCGCGGAATCTTCCATCATGGCCATGAGCCACCGTGGCCGCCTGAATGTGATGGTGCACGCCGCGTGCAAGAGCCCGCATGAAGTCGTGGCCGGCTTCGAGGACGTGGACCCGCGAAGCGTGCTTGGCGCGGGCGACGTGAAGTATCACATCGGTGCCACCGGTACGTACGTCACCAGCTCCGGCAAAGAAATCGCCATCCACCTCGTTTCGAATCCGAGCCACCTCGAAGCCGTCGATCCCGTGGCCGTCGGCCGCTCGCGCGCCAAGCAAACACGCTACGGTCTGCAAGGCCCTTATATCGACCGTTCGCTGGAAACCCTCAATAAAGTCGTTCCCATCGTGATGCACGGCGATGCCGCTTTCGCCGGACAAGGCATCTGGGCGGAAACGCTCAATTTTGCCGACCTGCGCGCCTACACGGTCGGCGGCACGATCCACATCATCGTGAACAACCTCATCGGCTTCACCACCCCGCCGCGCCAGGAACATTCGGCGCGCTTCGCGTCCGATATCGCCAAGCGCCAGTCGGTTCCTATTTTCCACGTGAACGGCGAAGATCCCGATGCCGTCGTGCGCGTCGGAAAGATCGCCACAGAATATCGCGCCACGTTTGGCGGCGACGTGGTTGTCGACATCATCGGCTACCGCCGTCACGGTCACAGTGAAGTGGATGACCCCACCATCACGCAACCCAGGCTTTACGAACGCATCAAGGACCATCCGCCGCTCTGGAAGATTTATGCGGAGAGCACCGGCATCGACGCGAGGCACATCGCCGAAACCGTTCGCAAGGAGTATGAAGAAGAGCAGACCAAAGCTCGCAGTCTCAGAAAGATTCCGCGGCTACGCCAACTACCCGAGTATTGGGCGCCCTATTTTCATGGCCGCTACAAGCCCGAATACGAAGTCGACACCGGCTTGAGCCGTGAAAAGCTCGCCGAGATTACCGACGCCCTCGTTCGCGTGCCTGGCGGTTTTCACGTGCATCCGAAGATCGCGAAATTGCTCGAGCAACGCGCCGAAATGGGTCATGGCAAGCGCGCCGTCGATTACGGTTTTGCCGAGGCCTTGGCTTTTGGCTCTTTGCTCCTGGAAGGCACCCCGGTCCGGCTCACCGGTCAGGATTCGCAGCGCGGCACGTTCAATCAGCGTCATGCGGTACTGGTCGACACGGAAACGGAGCGCGACTATCTCCCGCTCTGCCATCTTTCGCCGAATCAGGCTTTCTGCGAGATTTACAATTCCTCGCTCTCCGAAGCAGGTTGTCTCGGTTTTGAGTATGGTTTCAGCCGCGATTACCCTGAGGCGCTGGTCCTCTGGGAAGCACAGTTCGGTGACTTTGCCAACGGCGCTCAGGTAATCATCGACCAATTCATCAGCGCGGGCGAGGACAAGTGGAATCTTCCCGCGGGAATCGTGATGCTTCTTCCACACGGCTATGAAGGCCAGGGGCCGGAACATTCCAGCGCGCGCCTCGAACGTTTCCTGCAACTCGCCGCCGAAGACAACATGCAGATTTGCCAGCCTTCTACGGCGGCGCAGTATTTTCAGCTGCTGCGCCGTCAGGTGCGGCGCCCGTGGCGCAAACCGCTCATCGTTTTCACGCCAAAAAGCATGCTGCGCCATCCCGACGCCAGCTCCAGCATCGAAGAGTTCACGCATCCCCGCTTCCTGCCGCTCGTTCCTGACCGCGAAGCGCATGACGCCTCGCGCATCCTGATTGCCAGCGGCAAAGTCGGTCACGAGTTGCGCGGTGAACGACGCCGCCGCAAGGACACGAGCACCGCCATTTTTTTGCTCGAGCAGCTTTATCCGATGCCCCGCGCGGAAATCTCCGCGGCCATCGCCGAGCATCCCCATGCCCGCGAGATGGTGTGGGTCCAGGAGGAGCCCGGAAATATGGGCGCGGCCGGCTTTGTCCTTCCGCGGCTTGACCGCATCGCCAAAGGCGCCGGCCTGGTCCTGCGTTCCGTCAAGCGCTCTCCCAGCGCCAGCCCCGCGACGGGTTCCGCCAAGGCCCATGAACTGGAGCAGAAAACGCTCCTGGCACTGGCATTCACCATCGCCAGCAACAATTAGGCTTGCGCTTTAACATTCCGTTCACATAAATGTAAACACCGTGTTATCCGGGAAAAGACAGCTTCTGCCACAATCAGATGTGCAGCAAAAAACCTTGAGTGAACCGAATTATTCCAGTTCCTATCGCCGTCCGCCGAGCTACGGTACACTTTCTTCGGGCCGGCGCGCCGGGCGTTTAACCGCCATGAAACGCGTATTCATCATCGAAGACGATCGTGACATTGTCGAACTGGTTCGCTATAACCTCGCCAACGAAGGTTTTCTGGTCACTGCGGCCCACGACGGCGTTACCGGCCTCGCCACACTGAAGAAAACTCCGCCGGACATCTTGCTCTTGGACCTCATGCTTCCCAAACTCTCCGGGCTGGAGATTTGCCGCGAAATTCGGCGCGACGAGTCGCTCAATCGTTTGCCCATCCTTATGCTCACGGCACGCGGCGAAGAAGCCGACCGCGTGGTCGGGCTGGAGATGGGCGCCGACGATTACGTGACCAAGCCTTTCAGCCCGCGCGAGCTTGTTGCACGCGTGAAGGCCTTGCTTCGTCGCACGGAGCTTCCCGCAGACGTGCCGCACGCCGTCGAGATTGGCAAGCTCACCATCGACCCCGCTTCCTACCGCGTGTCCCATGCCGGCAAGCCCGTCGTTCTCAGCACGCTGGAGTTTCGCCTCCTCTATTACCTGGCTTCGCGTCCCAACCGCGTTTTCACGCGCGATCAGTTGCTGGATGCGGTCTGGGGCACCGATCGTTTTGTCACGCCGCGCAGCGTGGACGTCTACGTGCGCAGGCTCCGCGAGAAAATCGAATCCGATCCTGAAAACCCGACGCACTTGAAAACCGTACGCGGTGCCGGGTATCTTTTCGAGACACGTGCGGCTTAACCTTTTCTGGAAACTCGGCTTCGCCTTTTTCGCGCTGCTGATCGCAGTGTTGCTGCCCGTCGATTACTACGCCGAGCGCAATTTGCGGCGGGACTATGAGCGCGCCGGCTTCGATCAACTCTCCGCCATCGCGCGCATCGCACTGGCCAGCCCGCCTCCCGTTTCTTCCCTCTCCACGAATTCTCGAACCCCTTCTCCGGCCCTTCGCGAATGGGTCGCCAGAATGGCTGCGAGCGACGTCCGCGTTACCGTAATTACCGCCGATGGACTCGTGCTGGCGGATTCTCAGTCCGATCCGCAAACCATGGAGAACCATGCCGGACGGCCGGAAATTCGCGAGGCTTTGGCAAAGGGTGACGGCCTCTCCATTCGGCACAGCGTGACCATCAACCGCGACCTGCTGTACTATGCCACGCGTTTCTCGATCCCCGCCGGGCCTCCCGTGATTTTGCGTTTTGCCATTCCTCTGCGCACCGTGGATGACGAAGTGTGGGGATTCCGCCGGAGGCTTTGGCTTTCTTCCCTCGCCATGCTCCTGGTTACGGGAATGGCCTCGCTTCTGATCTCGCGCTCTTTCTCGCGCCGCGTGGAGCGCCTGCAATCGTTTTCGCGCCGCGTGGCCGAAGGCGATTTTCGGCCTATTGAGGCGGACCGCTCCGGCGATGTCCTGGAAGTTCTGGCCGCCTCCTTGAACGACTCGGCGGCTCGTCTTGATCGCGCCATTCGCACGGTCACCGAGGAGCGCGACCTTTCCGCCGCCATCCTCGGCAGCATGGTGGAAGGTGTCGCTGTCGTTAACTCCGCGGAGCGCCTGCTCTTTGCCAACGCGGGCTTCGCAGAAATCCTGGAACTCGGCGCCCCGCCGCAATCCGGAAGTTCCCTTGTCGAGGTCGTGCGCCAAACGCAACTTCTCGAAGCCGTGCGCGCGGTCCTGAAGGGCACGCCCCGCGTCCAAGCCGAAATCGTGACCGGCACGCTTCGCCAGCGTTTCTTCGCCGTGACGGTAGCTTCCGTTAAGGCCACCGAAAATTCCGGCGCAGTCGTGGTCTTGCACGACATCACCGATCTGCGCAAGCTCGAACGCATCCGGCGCGATTTCGTCGCCAACGTTTCCCACGAATTCAAGACGCCGCTGACCGCGATACAGGGCTTTGCGGAAACCTTACTCGCTGGCGCGAGGGACGATCCGCAAAATCGCACGCGTTTCCTGCAGATCATTCTCGACCATTCGCGGCGTCTCGCCCGCCTCACCGACGACCTCCTCGAGCTTTCCAAGATGGATGCCGATCGTCTGGATTTGGAGATGGACCGGCTCAGTGTCTCTCAATTTGTGCAAAGCTGCCTCGAGACTGCTCAGCGATCCGCCGCCGAGAAACATCTGCGCCTTTCCCCCAAATTACAGGAGTCTCTTCCCGATATTGCGGCCGATCGCCGGCGTCTCGCCGAGGTCCTGCAAAACTTGCTGGACAACGCCATCCAATACACCCCCTCCGGAGGCAAGATTGACGTTTCTGCTTCCTCGGACGGTGACGAAGTTACCTTCACCGTTTCCGACACCGGAATCGGAATTCCGCTTGCGGATCAATCCCGCATTTTTGAACGCTTCTACCGTGTCGATGTCGCGCGCTCCCGCGAGGTCGGTGGTACCGGCCTCGGTCTCTCCATTGCCAAGCATCTCGTTGAAGCTCACGGCGGCCGCATCTGGGTCGAGAGCGAAATCGGGCAGGGTTCGCAGTTTCATTTCACAGTCCCGGTATTCCAGCCGCAGCACGCCGCGACCCGGGCCGTCCGTTAGTTGCCTCTCACCCGCGGGAAAGTAGAACGCCCGCCACTTCCGCTTTTGCGGCCTTTTCACAATGGACTTACCAAACTGTAATAATGATCCGGTCAAAATACTGCTTGAGATTGGGAGTGTAGAAACGGCAGTCCTTTCAAAGGAGAGCGATGGCCACCAGCGCACGACTCACCGAATCCCTCATGGTCGACACGCTCATGAACTATCTCGTCTCTATGGCGCGCACGGTCGAGAGCGCCATGAACCGCGCACTCGACGCCATTGTCAGCCTCGACCATCCCCGCACCGCCGCTCTCCCCGGGGAGGTGTTTCTCCTCGAGCCGCGCATCAACGAAATGGAAATCGTCATCGACGAGCAGGCCATCCGATTGCTTCGTCTGGGCTCGCTCCCGGAAGAGGAATTGCGCCTGATTGTCGCCGCTTTAAAGCTGAACAACGACCTGGAGCGCATCGGCGACCTGGCCGTAAACCTGGCCGAAGGAGTCGTTTCCCTTCGGCAAATGCCCGACGCGCAAATTCCGGAGGAACTTGCCCCGATGGCTTCTGCGGTACGCACGATGGTCAGCCAGAGCCTCGGCGCGCTCATTTCCCGCAGCGTTGAGATGGCCACCACCGTTCTGGAAAGCGACGACGTCGTCGACAGATACCGCGACCGCATCTTTGAACGCCAGCTTAAGCGTATGACGGGCGAGCCGCAAGTGGTCGCCCCGTGCTTCCAGTTTGTCCTGGCCACACGTCACCTCGAACGCATCGCCGATCACGCCACCAACATCGCCGAAGTCACCATTTTCTGGGTTCGGGGCCTCGATGTTCGTCACGGCCGCGGTCTGGGCGGTCTTCGAGAGTCGAACGTCACGAAGAATTCACCAGGCCTTGATTCGGACGTGACCCCGGGCGGCCATACTGACCACCTGATCTTCACGTAACCTCCTACCTCGGGGACCGGGTGCACCCCTGGCTCCGGTCCCCTTCTCCCCCCGCTACGGGGCGGAAACGGCGCTTTGGCAACCTCTTGACCCCGCCTGGCAGTCCTACTATCGTTCTAACAGAGTTCAGGATGAACAGTTCTTCTTATCGTTCCGGTCGAACTGTGGCTTTAAGAGGGTGCCAGTGGGTCTGTCTTGTCATGACAACGCTTCTGCTCTGCAACCCGTTTTGCGCAACGCCGCGATCGGGGCATAGCTTGGAAGTTTGCCATCCGGCGAGCCACCGAGCGACTATGGGAGCCTCCGAACTGCAGCACTTTTCTCCAACCGACGGGTGGGACTATCACCGAGCGGTGAACTGTGCGGAAGAGCGCATTGTTTTGCGTCTGCCCGGTCTCACAGCTCAGTTTCTCCTCGTTTTGCCTTCCGTCCCGCTTGTCTCACAGCCGATTTTCGGTCCCGGCCTGTGGTTCAGGCCGCCGCCCGCTTCCTGATTGTTCATTCTGTTGACCTAGGTTGTTTAACGAAGGCGCAGGCTCCAGCTAGCCCGGCGAACTCTCAAGCCCTGGCGCAGGCTTCGACAACCGGCACGCCTCTCACCCTGGCGCAAGCCGAAGCCATGGCCCTCAAGAACAACCCTCAAACCACCGTCGGAAGATTGCGTGTGCTTGTTGGGCAGCAATACGTCCGCGAATTTCGCTCCGCTCTCTTGCCCAATGCCAATTTGAGCCTCACTGCAGTAGATGCCAATCCGGGGAGCCGCCTCACCGCGGGTTTTCTGAACAATCCCATTCTTTTTCCGCGCGCGGCCGGGGGAGCCAGCGTCAGCCAGCCCGTCACCGATTTCGGCCGAACGACCAACCTGCTTTCCAGTTCCGAATTCAGCGCCAAAGCAGAAGATCAGAATGCTGCCGCTACGCGCGCGGACATTCTGTTGGCCGTCGACCAGGCTTTCTACAACTCGCTCGACACGCAGGCCCTGGTCCACGTCGCCGAAGAAACCGTACAAGCCCAGCAAACTCTCGTGGACAGAGTGCAGGCTCTCACTGACGCGAAACTCAAGTCCGAGCTCGACCTGAGCTTTGCCAAAGTCGAACTGGCCCGCGCCAAGGCCGCTGACCTCGAAACCGAAGTGAATCGCCAGAAGTTGCTCGATCTCCAAAACACCATTTCTCGCGACGTGCGTATCTCCTGGCAAGACACCAACCGCGCCTACGAGCGTCTCTCTGTCACCAAGCAGCTTCGCGAGCAGGCCGACCTCGCTCTCGACCTCGCGCCCGCTACAACCTCGGTCTTTGCTCGATTGTCGAATTCACTGAGGCCGAACTCCAGAAAACCGAGGCCGACATCGCCGATACCGACGCCACCTACCAATATCGCTTGACCCAGACGGTCCTCGCCTTTACCATTGCCGCGCCGAAATAGCCCTTACATACCGGCGGAACGGAAAGGAAGTTCGTCTTAGGGAGTTTGCGAATGGCTCGGCTCTTCGTACAACCGACGCACGGCCGAAACTTTTCCTGGACTGCATGGCTTCCGCTTGTTTTGGCCTCCCGCCTGTTGTGGATCCGTTGACAAATACGCTACCTTTGCAACCTCTTGTGCGTCCATGGCTTGCTGTACCCCTGTTTGTTGCGGGATATTTACAATTAGTTGACGCAATTGTAAGACGCGCTCTTTACCATTTTGCCGCGCGGTGGCACGCCCATTTTTCGGTAGCACTTCGACTTTTGTTCCAAAGAGAGAGGAAATGAAAAACTTAGCTGCACTGACACTGTTCCTCACCACAGGAATGGCATTCGCTGATACTCCCAAGGACGCCGATGCACAACCTGCCAGGGCCGCTGCTCCTGCCAAGCCCAGAGCAGCCAAAAAGGCAGAGAAATCCGATTCAGCGCTTGCCGCGGAGATCGAAGAGCTCCGGCAGGCTATTCAGTCCCAGCAAGAACAACTTCAATTGCTGAAGCAGGAGCTCGCCAAGCGGGACCTCCAGATCGATGAAGCGCGCGAGGCCGCTGCCGCCGCCAACGCCCGCGCGGCCGAAGCCAGCACCAAAGCTGTTGAAGCGGTCGATTCCTCCGCGGAGGTCAAAACCACAGCTGCAACGTTGAACACCACGGTCAGCGATCTGAAGGCCAGCAACGAGGTCCTCAAGACTACCATTGCGAACAACGAAGCGCAGGCGGAAAAGGCTGGCGAAGAAGGGCCCAATACGATTCGTTACAAGGGTGTGAACATTACTCCGGGTGGTTTTGTGGAAGCGGCAACCGTCTTCCGCAATCGGGCCACCAGTGCCGACGTCAATACGCCTTTCAACAGTATCCCGTACCCCGGAAACTCCCTTGCCAAGGTCAGCGAGTTTAACTTCACCGCTCGCCAGAGCCGGTTAACCCTGCTGGCGGAATCCAAGGTCGGCGCCGCGAAGCTGACCGGCTACTTCGAGACCGACTTCCTCGGTGCCGGCACCACATCAAACAACCGCCAAAGCAACAGCTACGTCTTCCGCCAGCGCCAGATCTGGGGACAGTTGGCTACCGACAGCGGATGGAGCGTTACCGGCGGCCAGATGTGGAGCCTAGCCACGGAAAATCGCAAAGGGATCCAGAACCGCGGAGAAGCTTTGCCCATGATGGTCGACCCGCAATACGTGGTCGGTTTCACCTGGCAGCGCGCCTATGCATTCCGCGTCGTAAAAGACTTCGGCGGAAAGTTCGCCGTGGGCGTTTCCGTCGAGGGTCCGCAAGCCACCGTCGGTGGCCGCGGCTTCACTTCGTACCAGAATACTTCCGCAAACGGAACCGTTACCGCGTCGCAGAACTTCTTCATCAATGCGCCAGGCGCCGGCGGCGGTCTCTACAACGCGTTCGACTCTACGGGCTACAGTGTTAACAAGGCTCCCGACTTCATCTTCAAGGCCGCCATCGATCCTGGCTTTGGCCACTACGAGGTCTTTGGTGTCGTCAGCACCTTCCGCAATCGCATCTTTCCCTGTGCGGTTGTCAGCCCGAACGCGGGCGCCAATGTTGTGTATACGGCTGGAACCCAGGTGACTTGCTCGGGCCAGACCCCCGGGACCGCAACAATTACCACTCCCAGCGGCGTTGGGGCTTTCAACGACACTCGAACTGGCGGCGGTTTCGGCGCCAGCGCTCACTGGGCCTTGTTCAACAAGAAGGTCGATTTTGGCGTAAAGGGGGTTGGCGGAGACGGCATCGGCCGCTTCGGCTCTTCGCAGCTTCCCGACCTCACTTTCCGGCCCGACGGTACGCAGGCTTTGATCCGCACGGGCCATGGGCTGGGCATCCTTGAATTTCACCCCGATCCCAAACTGGACGTCTATCTCTACTACGGCGGCGAGTACGCTTGGCGAGCCGGTTATGCGGGCTATACAACGGTCCGCATTACCAATTCACCTGCTATCCCCGCTCAGGGTGGCAACCCTGCTTACGCCGGCGTGGCTAGCGTAGCTGTGACCAGCACCATTGGCGGATACGGCCATGTCTCAGCGAATAACAGTGGATGCTCCACGGAAACCGCGCCAACAGGCTCCTTCACCCCCGGCGGCGGCGGAACCTGCGCTGGCGACACTCGCTTCATCCAGGAAGGCACCCTCGGCTTCTGGCATAAGTTCTACCAGGGCCCCAAAGGCGGCATGCGCTGGGGCCTCGCGTACTCCTACATCACCAGGACTGCATGGTCTGGGGCAGCCAGCAACACTCCGAAGGCTGTCGACAACATGGTCTGGACCTCTTTCCGCTATTACCTGCCGTAGTCCAGGCCAGGCCATCGCGGCCGTCCCTCCCCTGGGGACGGGAGAAGGGCAGCTCCTCACCGAGCTGCCCTTTTTGTTTTTACCGCCTTTATAAGCGTCGGCACCGTCTTCACGTTCTCGCGAGCTGCAGTGCAGCCTTGCTGGCGCAAACGCATTCCAGGGACCCCTGCCAAATCATCAAGAACAGAAGACAGGGAAACTTGCTCTAAGGAAGCCGCGGTCGTCCCATCGAAGGTACCAAGCGGATGGAGATGAGGAACGTGCCGTTCTTGCGGCCAACCACCTCAAACTGCGCGGCATTTTCCCCGTCGCCGCCGGAACTCAATCGCCGTACGGGATTTCCTCCCTCAAGCTCGGCAATGTCCGGAGCGAGGTTGCGCGCTTCCAAAGAAATCTTTTCCGCCGTACCGCGCACACTCACGGTTAGCGGGCGATGCTCGCCGCGCTTCAGCGGCGAGGAGTCCGCTCTTAGCTCCAGATCGACGAACGTGACAGAAAACTCCGGCGCATCGCGTTTCGCGCAGGCGACGCTAACCTTCACCGGGCCAGGCTCCAGCTCCATCGGGGGAAGAACTGTCAGTGCAGCGGGTGAAGAGGCTAGCACCAGCGCGCCGTGGTCCGCGATGGTCACGTGGTTGGCGTCGGCGTCGCCGCAAAATCCTTTTCCAAGAATTTCAAAGCGGTCCGCCAACGAAGCTACGCGCGGAGCCGAGGAAATTTGCATCGCGGCTGCCGACGCTTCCGCGGGCGTGAGAATCACCGTCGACACGCGCCCTGGACGCCCCTCAATCGAGCCATAAATGAGGCCGGGATTCAGCGGGGCCACAAAAAGCGCGCGGCCTGTGGAGTCCGTCTTGAGGTGATCGCCGTTCGAAAAATTGATTGTGACTCCGGGCGTGAGACGTCCGTTCACGTCCAGCACGGCGAGCATGGCGCGCTCGCCAGAAACGATGCGCCGCGGCAGAAGCAGGATACGGGCTGCGGCAGGAGAAGGAGGCGTGAGAGGCGCTTGCTGTGCCGCTAATGCAACAACGAAGCTGCCGGCGGCCAGGCAAGCGGCAAAGAAAAATGGACTGCGGACAGCCATGCGTGAATTGTAGTGGAGAAGTTCGTGGCGGGGAAAGGCGTATGCAACCGGAAGACGTGCTTCTTCGTGACTTCATTTTGGCGTAAACGGACACCGCGGCGTCACGCGGCGCGACTTGCTTTTGGCGCGAAGCGTTTGTCCGCAAAGAGGCAAATTCGCTCCCGGGTCGTGCCGTCCCTGTTTGATGTGATTCATTTTTCGGCCCATTTTATTTTTCCGCTTCGACCGGCTCTTGTTCCGGCGAATATATCAGCACGGTTCTTCCCATGACGCGTGCGGAAAGCCGCCGCAAGCGGTAGCGGAACGGACGCGGCTCCGAACCATGGGAGCAACCCTCGAGCCGGTAAAACGTGTCTTGGTACTTCACGGTTCGCGACGGCGTCCAATCGGGCTTTGCGCGGCAGGCGCGAATTTCCAAGAATTCCTCCGCGCCTTCTTTGCGAACGCACAGCTCGTCGGGAAGGCTGAGGGCCTTCGTGACGCGAACTTTTTCGCGGATCGCTCCGACGTACGAGGACAAATTCGTTTCCGTGTAGCCGCCCTCCTGCGCGGCGCTCGGACTGCTCTGCCCGGCGATCTTCAGAAAAATCTTATCCAGCACGAACAGCGGGAGAATCCCAAGATCGCTTTCGGTAAATGCCGCGCCAACGAGCCGTACGCTGCCTTCCACTGCAAAGTACAAGATCAGCCAAGTAAGCGGATGCGTGGCAAAGATGAACATGGCCATGAAACCAACTTCTTGATCGCTGACGCCGGGGCCTGCTTTGCCGGCGAGGGCTGCGTCCAATCCTCGAGAAACCCAAGTGGTCACGGAGTACGAATACCAGTACAGCATGGCGATGATCGCAAGCCCGAACTCGCCGAACCCACTCAGGATGCAGGGGAGGCGCCATTTCATGGATTTGAGAAATGGCAGCGAGCGGCGCCACCGCTTAGGGAGCACCGCGAGGAATGGCCCGAAGAGAAAAGTGAACATCGCCGAGGACCGCAAAGCATACTAGAAGGTTGGCAGGAACGGCGTTTCCTTCGGGCTTCTTTGTTCCGGTTTTTGCGTTTTCAGATAGGGGCCCCACCCCCCTGTTTTTTGTAAGTGTTGCATCTAAAGAACTTAGCGCTTCCATAGGTCCTTAGAATGCGCAGTCCCGAAGGCGCGTTGCGTTGTGCACCGACGGCGAGGTCACCGTCACCGCTAGCGCCGTTCTGTGGGCGGGGTATGTCATCGCGGAATCTGAGCGCGAGTAACAAGAGGGGTGCCGCTGGTCCTCTAGAGTGTCGCCAACTGGCCGATAAAGATAATCGACCGGCGTGTGGCTTAAATGCGAGTAATTAGTAGGGTTCAAAGCCGATTCGCGGGGCTTGGGGTGTGCTAGCGTGGGAACAGGCCCAGTCTTGCGAGTACAGGCAGAGGTGTGAAAAAACCAGTGGCTAGTGGTTAGTGACTAGTGGCTAGGGACCAGCGGCGGGAAGAAAAAGAGGAAAGGTCAGCCGGTTCGATTCCTCAGCAAACTGGTACAGCGCAACGGAGCAAGTGTGCAAATTGCGTGTGGCGGCGTGACCGACGTTGGTCGCGTGCGAACGAACAACGAAGATTGCTTCCGCATCATCACCCCGCTGAACCTCTACGTGCTGGCCGATGGAATGGGAGGGGAGGCGCACGGCGAAATCGCCAGCGCTTTGGCGGTGGAAACGGTGGTGAAACATTGTCTCGACGAGGAAGCGAATCCAGCGGCCAAAGTCTTGGGAAAAGTGGAGCCGGGTTGGAGTGCCAAGACCAAGCGGCTTTCAACGGCGCTGCACTTGGCCAACAAGAAAATTTGCAAATCCGCGGAAGAGCATCCGGAGCAGCGCGGCATGGGCGCGACGTTGACGGCCGCGTGGATTGACCGGTCGAACCTGAGCATCGCGCACGTGGGCGACAGCCGGGCGTATTTGCTGCGCGGCGGCACGCTGCTGCAGTTGACACGCGACCATTCGCTGGTTGCAGAACAAGTGCGCCGGGGGATGCTGACGGTGGTGGAAGCGGAAGAGAGCGAAATGCAAAGCGTGTTGTTGCGCGCGCTGGGAGCGCAGCCGGAGATCGAAGTGGACGCCGAGGAGCACATCCTGTTTCCACGGGACGTCTTGATGCTGTGTTCGGACGGATTGACGCGCGTGGTGACCGAGCCGGAAATTGCCGGCGTGCTGCAGGCAGAAACCGATCCGCTACGAGGCGGGGAAGAATTGGTGTCCCTGGCCAATGAACGCGGCGGCCCGGACAACATCACGGTGGTGATTGCGCGGATGCTGAAAGATTCCAAGGGATGGTTTTCGTGGTTGTGGCGCCGTGGGGCGCGGAAGAATCTAGGCAACAACGGCAGTGCCGGAGGAAAGTAAAATGCCGAAACTCAGCCTCATGTTCGACAACAAACTCGTAAGAGAGGTGCCGGTGGGAAGCCGCCCGGTGACCATCGGGCGCGCCCCGGACAACGACCTGTCCGTGGACAACCTAGCCGTTTCCAGTTACCACGCGAAAGTGTATTTCGAGGCGGGGCGCATGGTCATTGAGGACCTCAACAGCCTCAATGGGACCTTTGTCAACGATCTCCGCGTGGAGCGCGCCACTTTGCACGACGGAGACAACGTTCACATTGGCAAGCACATCATCAAGGTGGATACCAGCGGCGATGCGCCCATGTCGTGGCAGTCCGGGCGGAAAGCGGCGGCACCGCGCATCAATGAAACGATGGTGCTGGACACCAAAGAGCGGCGGCAGATGCTGCAACAGGCGGCGGCGATGGGTGAATCCATGCAATTCGCCGGGACACGCGTGAAAGTGGCGACCCTGATGGTGCTCGGCGGAAACACCGACCAAAAGGAATATATCTTGACGAACAAGCTGACGGTCATCGGAAAGTCGGCGATGGCCACGGTGCGGCTGAAGGGCTGGTTCAAACCGCAAATGGCGGCGCAGATCAACCAACGCGACGATGGCTATTTTCTTGGCCCTGGCGACAAGGTGCCTTCGGTGAACGGACGGCCCATCGGAGGGCCCACGCGGCTGAATGACGGAGACTTGATTGACGTGTCCGGCGTGAAACTGAATTTTATTTTCCGCGAGTAGCGTTCGAACGCGATGGCCGTCCCGTCAGCAGGGTTGTGGGAGAGGCGGGGCTCATTCGGCCTCTACGAACTGCTGCAATCGTGGTGGCGGCACCGCGTGTCGTTTGTCATCAGCGTATTTGTAACGTTTCTCGCGCTGGCGCTCTACTATTTCACCTTCGTCGGCGAGCGGCCGACTCCCATTTTCAATTTTGTCCAGCGGTTGGAATTTGCTTCCTTGGACACGCGCTTCCGCTACCGGCCGCTGGGGCCCGGTTGATCCGCGAATCGTGATCGTGGACATCGACCAACATTCGCAGGAGGTGCTGGGCAAGTGGCCTTTTTCGCGGTCGCACTTCGCCCGGATGCTCGACGTTCTTCGCGAGGACGGCGCGAAAGTGGCGGCGTTTGATGTGACCTTCAGCAAAGCCGATCAAAGCGCAGCGCCGATCCGCGCCTTGTGGGCGGAAGTGGAATCGCGGAAAAACCGCGGCGAGCAAGTGGATCCCGTGCTGTCGGCGGAAGTGCGGAAGCTGGCGGCCGCTTACGACCCAGATAAACAGTTTGCCGCCGCGATTCAGCGCTTTGGCGCCGTGGTGTTGGGAAACTTTTTCCTGCATACCGAAGCCGATCTTCGCGGCATCGACGACAAGACGCTGGACGCTTACGCCAATCAGATTGCCTTCTACTCTTTCCCCAGCGTCCGTCCAGTTCGGCCCGGAACCGGCAAGCAGGACCGTATCAACGTCTTCGACGGGATTCTTCAATGTGTATCCCGACGTCGACGGCGTGGTGCGGCACGCGAATCTTCTCATTCCCTACTGCCGCTCCAAAGACTTCAACGATTGGGACCTCTACCCGTCGGTGGATGTGCAGGCCGTGCGGTCCTATTTTCGACTGCCTAATGAACAAGTCGTTCTGGAGTTCGGCCCTGTCGGCGCTTACCGCATTTTGTTCGGACAGGCCGCGCAGATTCGCACCGACGAGCTGGGCCGAGTGGTCATCAATTATCACGGGCTGCGTTACACGTACCCGCATTATTCGCTCGCCGATGTCGTCGAGGGAAAACTTGGGTGGGAAACTTTTCATGGAAAGATCGTGCTCATCGGTGCGACCGCCACGGGCATCGGCGATCTTCGCACGACGCCTTATGGCGGACTGGATTATCCAGGCGTGGAGATTCATGCCCATGTCATTGACAACATTTTGCACTAATCGTTCCTGGTTCGAGGAGCAAAGCAAACGCTCACGGATGTGCTTATTATTCTGATGTTCGGCTTTCCATTAGGCGTCTGGATGGCGCTGGTTTCGCCGCGCTGCATGTGGTTTGGCGCTTTCCTGTTTGTGCCTTTGGTGGCCGTGAACTACTGGACGTTTTTGCACGGCCGGTGGCTCAATTTTACGGTGCCTGCGGTAACGCTTACGGCCAAAGTGTTGCTGGTTTCTCTCTACCGTTCGCTCTTTGAAGAAAAAGAAAAGCGGCGCGCGCGCGGCTTTCGGGCAGTACCTCAGCCCGGAAGTGATCCGACGCCTGCTGGTGAATCCGCAGCTCGTCGAGCCAAAGAAGACCGAGATCACCGTGATGTTCAGCGACATCCGCGGCTTCACCACCATTTCCGAGAAACTTGACGCGCAGGAATTGGCGCTGTTTCTGAGCCAATATCTTTCGGACCTGATCAGCCTCGTCTTCGAGAATTACGGCACACTCGATAAATATATCGGCGACGCCGTGATGGCCTTTTGGGGTGCGCCCTTCGAAGAACCGGGCCACGCCGCGAAGGCGTGCAAAACGGCGCTCAAGATGACGGACCGAGTTCGCGAATTGCAAAAGAAATGGAAGGCCGAAGGCAAGCCGCATCTCGACATCGGCATCGGTCTGAATACCGGCATGGCCAGCGCGGGCAACATGGGCTCCGCTCTGCCTTATGGCTACACGGCACTCGGCGATGCAGTGAATCTTTCTTCGCGTCTCGAAGGGCTCAACAAGGATTACGGCACGCACATCATCGTAAACGAATCCACGTACCAGGCCGCCAAGGATAGCGGCTTCGTGTTCCGCGAGCTCGATTTGATTCGCGTCAAGGGAAAACTCCAGCCGGTCACCATCTGGGAGCTTATCGGCCGCGTGGGCGAAGATACGGTGTACGGCACGGCGGAAGCGGTTCGTTCTCGAGTCGAACTTTTCCAGCGGGCTCGCGCGCGCTCCTGCCAGCGGCAATGGCAAGCGGCGCAGGAGGCGTTTCAGGAGATTCTGGACCAATGGCCAGACGACGGCCCTTCGCGGGCGTACTGGAAGCGCTGCCAGGAATATCTCTTCGAAGAGCCACCCGAGGGTTGGGACGGTGTCTTTACCATGACCCACAAATAACGCCGAGCATCCCCCCGAAGCGTCCAAACGGATTCCCACCAACCCACAAAAGGTGCTCGAGCAACGTGATATAAGGTGTTCTTGGGTAGTAGTGGTCGTTTTCCCGTGGAGGTCTCCCATGGCGCGTTGGTTCGTACTCGCCTTTTCTTTCCTGTTGGTTCCCGTAAGCTCCCCAAGCCAAACAGATGGGTCGAAAGAAGCCAAGAAGCTGAGCATTCAGGGAAAAGTGATCGAGGCGAAGGGCGGGCAGCCAGTCCGGAAGGTCAATGTGGAAGGTAAGCGATGTTCCCGGCGGAATCGTCCCTTAACAGTGAGCCGGTCCGTACCCGAAATAGGGCCCTGAGGAATCTAAGTACGAAAGGAACAAAGCCAGCACCCTGCCCATTGTAATCCGGCGCGGATCACGCGACCTGACCAGGGGGAAGAGCAGTACTTATGTGGATTGTCCGATTAGCGTTACGCAGGCCATACACATTCGTGGTCCTGGCCCTTGCGATAATCTTGCTGACCCCGGTCGTGCTCCTGCGCACTCCCACGGACATTTTCCCGGAAATCAACATCCCGGTCATCAGCCTGGTGTGGAACTATGCCGGCCTGCAACCCCAAGAGATGGAGCAACGCATCACTTCCAACGTCGAGCGCGGCCTGACCACGCTTGTGAACGACGTCGAGCATATTGAGTCGCAATCGCTAAACGGCATTGCCGTCATCAAGGTCTTTTTTCAGCCCCACGCGAACATCCAAACCGCTCTGGCGCAAACCGCTGCCATCTCGCAAACCTTCTTGCGGTTCCTGCCTCCGGGAACGACGCCGCCCCTGGTGATCATCTATTCCGCCTCGACGGTGCCCGTCATTCAAATTGGGCTCACCAGCAACACCATGAGCGAGCAGCAGCTCTTCGATTTCGGCAACTATTTTATCCGCACGCAACTTGCCACCATCCCTGGCGCTGCCACGCCTTTTCCGTACGGCGGAAAGCAGCGCGTCATCAGCGTGGACATTGACGCCCCCTCGTTGCAGTCCAAAGGCCTCTCTGCCGTGGACATCGTCAGTGCGGTGAATGCGCAAAACCTAATTCTTCCCACAGGCACGGCCAAGCTCGGCCCGCTCGAATACAACGTCGAGATGAACGGGAGCCCGCAAACCATTCAGGAACTCAACGACCTGCCGGTCAAAACCATTAACGGCGCCACGATCTACATGAAGGACGTGGCGCACGTCCGCGACGGCTTCTCTCCTCAGACAAACATCGTTCTCGCCAACGGACAGCGTGGCGTGCTCATGAGCATTTACAAAACCGGCGGCGCCTCGACCATTGACATCGTGGACCGCGTCAAGAACATGCTGGAGTACAACAAAGGGGCTTTTCCCAAAGATCTGCGGGTCAACTTGTTCTTCGACCAGTCGCTTTACGTCCGGGCCTCCATTCAAGGCGTGCTACGCGAAGCGCTCATCGCGGCGTGCCTGACGGCCATCATGATCCTGCTTTTCCTGGGCAACTGGAAGAGCACGCTCATCATTGCCGTTTCAATTCCGCTATCCATCCTGGTAAGCGTGCTCTGCCTCAGCGCCCTGGGCGAGACTATCAACATCATGACTCTTGGAGGCCTCGCGCTTGCTGTCGGCATCCTCGTGGATGATGCCACGGTGGAAATCGAGAACATCAATCGCAACCTGGCCATGGGCAAGGACACCGTGCAAGCCATTCTCGACGGCGCTCAACAGATTGCCGTGCCCGCGTTCGTCTCCACGCTCTGCATTTGCATCGTCTTCATTCCCATGTTTTTTCTTTCGGGCGTCGCAAGGTATCTGTTCGTGCCGTTGGCAGAGGCCGTGAGTTTTGCGATGCTGGCTTCCTACATGTGGTCGCGAACCATCGTTCCGACTCTTGCAATGTATCTCCTGACCGCCGAGGATGAGTATCACGCGGAAGAGCACGTTGGGGAGAGGATGGGCTTCTTCCGCCGGTATCAGCAAGGGTTCGAAAGGAAATTCGAGCAATTCCGCGAAGCCTACCAGAGCGCGCTGCACACGGCGCTGCACTTTCCTCGTCTTTTCACGGCCGCATTTCTGGGATTCTGCATCTTTTCCGTCTTGCTTGTTTTTGTGCTCGGCCGCGATTTCTTTCCTAAAGTGGACGCCGGGCAGATCCGCCTGCACTTGCGCGCACGCACCGGCCTGCGCATCGAAGAAACCGCGCGCCTTGCGGATCAGGTGAATAGCGCCATTCGCGAAACCATTCCAAAGGAAGAGATCACCACTCTTCTCGACAATATCGGCGTTCCTTACAGCGGCATCAATCTGTCTTACAGCAATGCCGGCACCATCGGAACATCCGATGCGGAAATTCTCGTTCAGTTGAAAGCAGAACGTGGCAAGTCCACTGCCGGGTATATCAACGACCTGCGCCAGAGGCTCCCGAAGGAGTTTCCTGGCGTGCAGTTTTTCTTCCAGCCGGCAGACATCGTCACGCAAATTTTGAATTTCGGAACCCCGGCGCCCATTGATGTGGAAATTACCGGGATCAACCAGAGGGAGAATTATCTCGTCGGCGAAAAACTTGCCGCCCAGATGCGTCATATTCCTGGCGCTGTGGACGTCCACGTTCACCAGGCATTTGACGATCCCACGCTGTTTATGGAGATAGATCGCGCACGGGCCCAGTCTCTGGGCATGCAGTCGCGCGACGTCGCGCAAAACGTCCTCGTTTCCCTGAGTTCGAGTTTCCAGACGTCTCCGGCATTCTGGCTGGACCCCAAGAATGGCGTGGAATACTCCGTCGCCGTGCAGGAGCCCCAATACCGCGTGGATTCTTACCAGGCGCTGCAAAACACGCCTATCAGCGGAAGCGCTCCCGGCGCCGCGCCGCAAATTCTCGGAAATCTGGTCCAGACGCACACGACGACGCGCCCCGCGGAGGTCTCTCACTACACCAGCGTGCCCATGATTAACGTATATGCGGCCGTGGATGGCCGTGACCTCGGAAGCGTCGCGGATCAGGTGCTGCAGCGCGTTGCGGCCATTGAGAAGAATGGCTTGCCGCCGGGGAGCCACATCCTGGTTCGCGGCCAGGTGCAAACCATGAAGAATTCGTTCGAGGGCCTGGGCTTCGGACTGCTCGGCGCGATCGTTCTCGCCTACCTGCTTATCGTCGTCAATTTTCAGTCCTGGCTGGATCCTTTTATCATCATTACGGCTTTGCCGGGCGCTTTGGCCGGCATTTGCTGGATACTGCTGCTCACACATACCACGCTGAACGTCCCCTCACTTACCGGTGCGATTATGTGCATGGGCGTGGCCACGGCCAACAGCATCCTTATGGTTTCCTTCGCGCGCGAACAGATGGAGGAAGGCAAGGGCGCGCGGGAAGCGGCTCTCGAGGCAGGTTTTGTACGCATCCGTCCGGTGCTAATGACCGCGCTGGCTATGATGATCGGCATGCTGCCCATGGCTCTCGGTTTGGGAGAAGGAGGGGAGCAAAACGCGCCGCTGGGACGCGCCGTGATTGGCGGACTCCTCTTTGCGACTTTCGCGACGCTCTTCTTCGTCCCTTGCGTTTTCTCGATGATTCACGGGCGGCGCGAGCGGAGGCCTGGGCACGAGCCACCACCGGAGCCGGTCGCGCCTTGAAATTCTTCGGTATGGAAGTTAGGGGTCGTTTGGCCCATGATGGGAGGCGGTGTTTCGATGGATTCTGAACATCAGGAGACGCAGTACAGCAAAGGCAGGCGGATTTTCACCTTCCTTTTCTTCTTTGTGATTCTGCTGGTCGTCCTTGGCGGATTCACGTTGTTCCAACGCCGCGCGCAGTATCAGGCCCTGGCCAAGGAAACGGAAACCCTTGCGATTCCCACGGTCGCCGTCATTCATCCGACCGCGGAAGCGGCGCAGGAAGACCTTGTCCTCCCCGGAACCCTGCAGGCCTATGTGGAATCCCCCATTTACGCGCGCACCAGCGGGTATTTGCAGAAGTGGTATCACGACATCGGCAGCCGCGTCCAGAAGGGCGCTTTGCTCGCGGACATCGACACACCGGAAGTGGATCAGCAGCTCTCCCAGGCCCGCGCCGATCTCAACACTGCGAAAGCCAACGCCCATCTCTCCGAAATCACCGCCACGCGCTACGCCGAACTCATCAAGACCGACGGCGTGAGCAAACAAGAAGTTGACAACGCCACAGGCGACTGGGAGGCCAAGCGAGCGATTGTGCAATCTTCCGAGGCCAACGTCCGCCGCCTGGAGGAGTTGGAATCCTTCAAGCACATTTACGCGCCCTTCAGCGGAGTTATCACGCGGCGCAACGTAGACATCGGCACGCTGATCAATGCCGGCAATGGCGGCTCGTCGCAGCAGCTCTTTTTCCTGGCGCAGACCGACCCCATCCGCGTGTACTTGAACGTTCCAGAAACCTC
>WNES01000338.1_pt1 | contig 25500 bp, 20 predicted proteins | sample 5399931 | NCBI WGS metagenome assembly WNES01 (sample SAMN13153332, study PRJNA577476) | soil metagenome | isolation source: 20 cm grassland meadow soil 2 days after 3rd rain plot 5 | place: USA:California | collected 2015-11-11
TGTTTATTGCAGCCGCCGCTGGGCTAGGACTGTTGTTTCTCTTGTTTCCTCTGCGGATGCAAATGTTGGCACTCGCCATCACCGCGGGTGTCATTGCGCTGCCACAAATGCTCTATTTGAGCACCGGCAGCGGAAGGGCACAGATGCCAAAGCTGCTTCACTGGGGTTACACGCTTGATCACCCTACGGCGGCGAACGTGGCGAAGTATCTTGGCTTCACCTTTGGCTTCAAGTGGCTACTAATTGCGCTGGCCCTTGTTTTTGCGACCAGCCTGCAAAGGCGGCTATTTTTAGCGGTTTCAAGCCTTATCCTGGTCGCGTTTTCTTTTCAGTTCACCATCGAGACCCTCGCGAATCAAAAATTTTTGCACCTTTGGGTAATTATCGCCAACCTGTTCGTCGCCTTCGCTCTCTGGCGTTTATGGCGTCTCTCACTCGGCGGAACTACACTGCCGGGAAAATTCCTTGCGACTGTTCTCTTTCTCCTGATCATTCCGGGTGGCGTTATTGATTTTTTCCCGATCCACAACACTGGCTGGAGCGAAGTAACGTACCGGAACGATCCGTTAATCGACTGGCTCAAGAAAGAGACGACGCCGCGAGATATCTTTCTGACAGATCGCTTCGTTAATCATCCTATTCTGATGGCAGGACGCCGCGTCTTGTATGGCTGGCCTTACTACGGATGGTCAGCCGGTTACAACGCGAGCAAGCACGACAGGCTTTACACAGAGCTGTTCGAGAGCAAGGACCCGTGGAAAGTATATCATCTCTTGAAAGAAAATGGCATCAGTTACGTGGCCTACGACAATGCGGTTCGGCAGGGTCAGTTCATCAAGCGTCCAAACCAAGAACTTTATGCCACTTATTTTCCGAAGGTGTTTGAGGACAGCAGATACAACGGGCTGATAATTTACAAGGTGCCGGATACACCGCCTCCTCGGCTCAGCTCACTGCCTGAAGGCGTGAGTAACGTCTTTGAAGGCGGAAGGGGAACCGGAAAAGGGGAATTTGATTTACCGACTGGACTTGCTGTTGATGCTAACGGAAATATTCTGGTCGCGGATACCGGTAACGGGCGCATCGAGAAATTCTCTCCGGCCGGCACGTTTCTCAGCACTATAGGAACGAAAGGAGCCGGCTACGGCCAATTAGGAGAACCGAACGGGATCGCAGTCGACCGAGCTGGCAATATTTACGTGGCAGAAGTGGCTCCCAATCACCGCGTGCAGAAACTAGCGCCCGACGGGACGTTCATCGCCGAGTGGAAGGGCCCAGACCTTGGCTTTTACGGACCACGCCGCATCGCTATCGGCCCGGACGACTCCGTTTATGTCGTCGATCAGGGCCACACGCGCATCGTCAAGTTCAGCCCCGATGGCCAGGTGCTGGCGGTTTGGGGCAGTAAGGGGACTGGCGACGGACAGTTTGACGACCCTACTTCGGTCGCAGTTGATCCTACAACAAACAAAGTCTATGTCGCCGATCCAATTAACAGACGGATCCAGCTATTTGATTCAAATGGGAAGTTTCTAACTAAGTGGGTAATCCCCGAATGGGGCCGGCCAGCTGGCTTCGAAGACCTGGCCATAGATTCAAAGGTGGGTCGATTATATGCGTCGAGCGCCCACACCGACGCAGTGCTTATTTTTGATTTGAATGGAACCAGGCTTGGCGGTTTGACGCCGAAGCCCCCTGATCGGCTCCAAGGGCCATCAGCCCTGGCGTTAGCGAATCGGAAGCTCTACGTCCTAAACATGCATGGGAATAGTGTAAACGCGATCGATCTGTAAAGGGATGGTACCCCGCGGCATCGCATAAGCTTCCTTCGTGTAGCGTTTGATTCTGCAGAACCGACGCCGAGCCTTATGGACCTGTCTCAGACAAAATCGCGACTTCTTACACCCCGCGTTCTGTTACTTGGCTTCTCACTTATTAGTCTGGTAATTTGCGCCTGGGCTGCCGCGGCGCACTACCGGAAATTGGCTTGGGGAGACCCGTGGCAGCCGATTGGGTGGCTGCTTAGCATGTTCTTCTTGCTTTGCGCCTTCCTGCCAGACCCCCGTGGCCTGGCGACCGGTTTCAAGTCCCTAATAAAGCCGAAGACAGCGTTTTTTCTTTTCTGGATCCTGTTCTTTGTAGTTTCGCACCTCTGGAATTTCCGCACGGCGCCTTGGAACGGAGACGCACTTTTTGACGAGTCCGGCAATGACCTCGGGTATCTAAAAAGTCACGTTATCGGTCATCCATATCAGGCGGCCTGGTTTCATGGCATTATTTCGCGGGAGACCCTGTTTCATTACTATGTGTGGGGATTTCTCAAGCTGTTCGGCTTTAACATTTTGGCCTATGAAGCAGCGCTCTTTGTTATTTGGCTGACGGCCTTTGTGTTCACGCTCTTGCTAGTTGACCTGTTCTTTGGGTCTTACATTGTTACCTCAGTCACGGCTCTGATCTTCAATTTTCTTCCGTTTGCATTCATTTACACTTTCGTTGGATACCGTTACCCGATGACGGTGGCCTTAGCCGTGGTCTCTCTGTATTTTTTGCACTTGGGGTTTAGAACCACTTCTCGTTTTTACCTTTCGCTGGGCGGGATTGCAGCAGGGCTTTGTTTAGCCAGCTCCATACCCGGCAAGCAATATCTGCTGGCGCTTGTGATTGCTGCGCCGCTGTACGCGGTGTTTTATTGGAGGAGCTTAAAACGAACCGTCGCGTGGAGCTCGCTGGCCGTTATCGTTTATAGCTTTTTGGCAGCTGCCACGCCAATTCTGCTTTATATCGTCTTCAATCGAGAACCCTATACATATTATGAAGGCAGGTACATTCACCAATTCTGGGACGCGGTGCGGGGAACCCCGGCCCCAAATGATATGCGATATTATGTGACTGGGCTCTGGAACTGTTTTTTTGCTGCCCATTTTTGGCCTCGGCTTTTGTTTCCGGATTTTTTGCCTATTCCGTTGCCGTACTACTGGCTTTTACTGCCCGGCTTTGTGCTAGCTCTTTGGCAGAAGCGTTTTGAGGTCGTGCTGCTGGCAACGCTTCCAGTCGTAGGAGTATTTGTTACAGGGGGAGTTGCCGTTGAGCAGCGGCTGTTGCTTGCAATCCCATTCTGGATCATCCTGATGAGCTTCACGCTTGCTAGGCTGTTGAAGCTTCGGTCGTGGCCAAGCGTGCAAATTCTGCTCGGCGTTCTGGCAGGCTTAATACTGTTGAAAGGCTTGGGTCCTTCGATTCGATATATCTATAGCAAGACGAAGAGCCCGCTTTCGATCCACCACTATGCGCAACATCAGGTCGCTGTGTCACGGTTCTTAAAACATGTCGTAGCCGGCCAACAACACCCCGAACCCCCGCGGCTGGAACGTGATGAGTTCAACCGCATTAAAGGCATCCCCGATGCTCCGTATGAAACATTGATCTGCCAGAATGACGCGTATTCAATCATTCATCTATTCTTGCATGATTATGATGACGGTAAAATCCTCTCTTTTTGTTCCGAGTTGCCATTTTTCGGGGTAATGAGCGAGCTGGATGTATGGAACGCGAATAAAAAGGCCATTCTCAGTTATGTTCCCGGCAATAAGGATCTGAAGCTGATCTGGGAACGAGATCCAAAGACAGAAAGAATAATCACAATGTTCCAATCGCTTCGCGATTTCGGAACGGAGGACACCATTTCGTTTTCTTTTGGTGGAAGACTAAGGACGTTTTACGTCCTAAATATCGGTAACAAAAACATTCGTCAGTTCCTGAACCGCGTGAGGGCGTTGCCTGCTACGCCCGGGGCGCCGCCTCCCCAGTTCAGCTCCCTGCCTGAAAGTGCGACTACCATGTTCGAAGGCAGCAGAGGAACCGACGAGGGACAATTTGATTCGCCGATGGGAATCGCTGTTGATGCCAACGGAAATATTTTGGTCGCCGACACGAATAACGGGCGCATCGAAAAATTCTCGCCGACCGGCACCTTTCTGAGCATTATAGGAACGAAAGGAAGCGGCCATGGGCAATTGGGAGAGCCGAATGGGATCGCCATCGACCGCGCTGGCAATATTTACGTGGCAGAAGTGGCCCACAATCACCGCGTGCAGAAGCTGGCCCGCGACGGGACATTCATCGCCGAGTGGAAAGGCCCCGAGCTTGGATTTTACGGGCCGCGACGGATCGCCATTGGCCCCGATGACTCCATTTATGTCGTTGATCAGGGTCACGCCCGAATTGTTAAGTTCAGCCCCGATGGGCGAGTGCTGGCGGTTTGGGGCAGTAGCGGAAATGGCGATGGACAGTTCAATGACCCTACTTCGCTCGCAGTTGATCCCACGACCAATAAAGTCTATGTCGCCGATCCCCGTAACAAACGAATACAGGTGTTTGATTCAGATGGTAGGTTTCTAACGAAATGGTTGATCCCTGAGTGGGGACAGCCAGCTGGCTTCGAAGATCTGGCAATCGATTCGAAGATGGGCCGATTATACGCATCAAGCGCCAATATGGACGCAGTGCTCAGTTTTGATTTGAATGGAAAGAGGATTGGCCGTTTGACACCAAAGCCCCCGGATAAACTCGAAGGGCCATCAGCCCTGGTCTTGGCAAACCGGAAGCTCTACGTGCTAAACATGGCGGGAAATCGCGTAAGTGAGATCGATCTATAGTCAGACAGCAAGTCGTCGCATCGGATAATCCATCATGATTCTGCAGACGGACGCAGGCTTGTGGACTTGCCTCAGATAAAATCCGGACTTGTTAAACCGAGGATTATTCTACTCGGTTTCTCGTTTGTTAGTCTGGTGATTTGTGCCCTGAGCGCCACGGCTCATTACTTGAAATGGGCTTGGAAGAGATCCGTGGCAGCCGATCGGCTGGCTGCTTAGCATGCTCTTTTTGCTGTTCGCCTTCTTACCAGGCCCACGGAGGGTGACTACCGTGTTCAAATCTTTAATAAAGCCAAAAACAGCGTTCTTCCTGTTCTGGATCCAAAGACCGAAAGAATAATCAGAATGTTCCAATCGCTCCGCCATCTCGGAACGGAAGACTCGATTACGTTTCTCTTCGCCAGAAGACTGAGGATGTTTTACACCTTGAAGATCGGCAACAAGAACATTCGCCAGTTTAAGGAATGGGTGACCGCATTGCCCGGCACTCCTCTTTGAGTATCACAGCTGGGGTTCCGCCGCACCGCAATGGAGGGCTTGGATTAGCGGTCATCAGGTTCAATTGATTCCTTTACCAGGTATCGTGGCCGGCCTTTTACCTCTTCATAAATGCGAGCCAGGTATTCGCCGATGATGCCGAGGCTGATCATTAGGAGGCTTCCGATGATCAGCTCCAAGAGAATCACAGTGGCAAAGCCGCTGACAGCCTGACCTGTTAGCTTCAGATATAAAGTTTCTAGCCCCAAAAAAACTGACAACCCTAGAAAAATCACGCCCGCAAATGTGACCAGGTGCAATGGAAACGATGAGAAAGCAGTTATTCCGACGAGAGCTAGCTTTAGTCTTTTTAACACAGACCATGTCGATTGCCCGGCCGAGCGTGGCACTATCTCGAAAGGAATCTGCACGGTGTTGAAACCCATCCAAACGGTCATTCCCCGAAAGAACACGTTGCGCTCATGCATTTTTAGCCAAGCATCGACGGCTTTGCGATTCATTAGCTTGAAATCCGATGCGCCTTTAAAGTGGAATCCGGACAGTTTGTTCAAGAGGAAATAGAACAACTGGGCGCCAAGTTTACTCGACAGCGATTCGCGTCCGCGTCTGCGCTTAACCGCTTCCACAATGTCGGCTCCAGAGCTCTGCCACAGGCGCACCATATCCGGAATGAGCGACGGTGGATGTTGTCCATCGGCGTCCATGATGATGACAGCGTCACCTAGAGCGTGCTCTAACCCTGCACACAAGGCGGACTCTTTGCCAAAGTTTCGACTCAGCCGTAGACCACGCAAGGCGTGGCAGCTTTTGGCCTCAACTGCTATCGTCTGCCAAGTGTCGTCGGGGGAGCCATCGTCAACAAGGAGAAGTTCGTATGACAGATTGCAGCGGTCGAGTGAAGTGCGCACTGCCGCAAGAAAGGCAGGCAGATGAGCGCCTTCACCAAAAACAGGCATAACTACCGAAAGAAGCTGCCGCGCTTCCGTGCTATGCGTTCGAAACTCTTCCATACGCAGCGACTGTGGTAGCAGGCACCCATACCTTGGGACGCGCAAGCAGGGGCGGCATCGTCAGGCCAAATTTAGCTGTGAGCAAACCCAATGGAAACGCATGTGGGTAAGGAAGCCTGCGAACATTGGTTAGTCCAGCTTGGTGCATCAACGCGCTTAACGTCCAGAAATCAAAGTAAAGCACATGCTCAGGCGCCTTGAAAGACGGCCAACGTCGGCCCATGGCCTTTCTCAATGCGCCTCCTATGTCTGGCGCAGCGATAACGATGTGGCCGCCGGGCTTCGTGTGATTGGCTAACTGTCTAACGAACGTCAATGGTTCATAAACGTGCTCGATCACTTGTGTTGCGATTACGCAATCGAATTTGCGCTCAAGCGAAACCTGTTCAATCCCTCCGACAAAGACGTCGGCGCCTGTTTTACGCGCGATCTCTGCGCCTTGCGCCGAAAATTCTGTCCCGACACGGCGATCGAAAAACGGACGTGCCTCATCGAGCAGGTAGCCATAGCCGCAGCCGATCTCCAAAAGGTCGCCACTGGTCAACCCACATCCGGCGAGATTATGCAACAAGCGTTTGAAGGTCGCGCGCAACGCTGATTCCTGGGCGGTATAGCTAGCGTCCGCGTAACCGCACGCTCCGCCTTCGTAATATGATGATTCGCGATACGCCTCTTGAATCGCGCTCTCGATAAGCCGTGGGTAAAGATAATGAAATCCGCATGCCGTACAGCAGGCGACGCTATAGGGCGGATGCAAACGAAACGGAAACTGACGTTGGTCGCTCCCGCATACGGGGCACGCGGGATACTCAAGCTTCGCAGAGACGTTTGCGGTGCTTCCTTGTGAAATCATGTCTCCCGGCGATGTGAGCTCTCTCTGTAGATTGGCAGATGGACCAAACTCCGCGATTCACCTGCAGAGCCGTTGTCCATGCCCCAGATTAGCGTCATTCTCTCTTGCAGCAATCACAGCGAATTCAGATTCCGAGGCCCGACAAGATTGCAGCATGCGAACGGCTCACGGCCACTTCATCGATCATCCAAACCGGTTCGCCATATCATAATTCATTTGCTCTCCGAATCAGATGGCGAGCGACTAGCCGTGCTTCTGTCGGGCATGTATTCTGACTTGCGCGCCGCATCGGAAACGCCTATTAGCTTTACCCTCATGGTTCATCATGTCGTCCTTTATAAGCTTAAACCCGAGGTCACCCCAGCCCGCGTGGAAGCGATGATGATGAACGCACGAATGCAGCTTTTGAAAATTCAGGAGGTCCTCAGTATCAAGTGCGGGAAACGGATTGATCCGGAGTCGCCCTGGCCATTCTTTATCGCCATCGATTTTGAGTCGATGGACAAATACGCAATCTTTCGCGAAGACCCGATCTTCGTGAAGTTCACGGAAGAAATCATTAAGCCGAACACCGAGGATTCCCTGGCGCTGGATTTCGAGATGGATCCGGGCAAGGACGTCCAGTTCTCGTAATTGTGGCGGCAGCCGTGTCGGTTGCGCATTCTGGAAAAAGCAGGCGACACGCCTGCCTCTACAGGTCATTGCTATTTTCGCGCGCTGCGCGTAATCATCGGCTCGATGCGGCTCGGTTATCTTTACTCTCGCTATCCGGTCATTTCGCAAACATTTTGCGATGCGGAGATGCTGGCGCTGGAGCGGCGCGGCCTCGAACTTGAGATCGGCTCGGTCTATCCACCCCTTACCAGTCTGCGCCATGAACATATCGCCGGCTTACGCGCACCCATTCATTACGCACCGCCACAGGAAGTCCTGCGAATCTCGGAAAAGGAGGCGAAAATAGCTGGTAGATGGCCGCGTCATCTCGTCGAGCAGCATGAGCGCAAATACGGGCCGGACATTAAGGCAGAGCAGCGAGCGCGCAATGCTCTCTATTTCGCAGATTTCTTTGCGCGAAATTCTGTCGATCACGTGCACGTTCATTTTGCAAACCGCGCAGCGCACACTGCACTTTTCCTGAAAGAAATTTCCGGGATTTCATTCAGCGTCACCGCGCACGGGCAGGATTTCATGAAAGATCTCGGTAGCGACGATCTCCTTCGCGAGATTTGCGCCGCAGCGGAGTTCGTTGCGGCTGAAACCGATTACAGCCGCCGGCTTCTTTGCGAGCGCTGTCCGGATTCCGCTACGAAAATTCATCGCGTTTACAACGGGATCGATCTCGAACGTTTTCCGACGCCAGTTTCGGCCACCGTCAATGCCGTGCCGCGCATCATCAGCGTGGGCCGGCTCGTCGCATTCAAAGGTTTCGACCATCTCATCGATGCTTGCGGCGAGCTCGCGCGGCGGGGATTCGATTTTGTCTGCGATATTGTTGGCGATGGGCCCCTGCACGATACACTTCAAGCAAAGATCGAGAGCTTGAATCTATCGTCGCGAATCAGTTTGCTCGGTTCTCTGTCGCAACGGGCGGTGTTGGAGAAACTTCAAGCCGCGGACATTTTCGCGCTCGCTTCTGCAATCGACGCTCAAGGCGCAAGCGACGTTTTTCCGACGGTAATCCTCGAAGCCATGGCCTCGGCGCGCCCGGTTGTTTCCACCCGCCTTGCCGGGATCCCCGAATTGGTCGTAGATGGCCAAACTGGGCTATTAGTTTCTTCAGGCGACACATCGGCGCTGACTGAGGCGCTCCAACATTTACTATGCGATCGCGAATTGCGCCTGCGGTACGGCCGTGGCGGGCGTCTGCGAATTGAGCAGCATTTCCGAATTGAAGAGACAGTCACGCCACTGCTCAAACTCTTCCAGACAGCGTCGGCCAACTCCGGCAAATCTAGTCAGAGCCGCGCTTCGCACCCGGCTTCGGTCTCCGCGCCCACCTGCAGGGTGGCAAGCAGCGAAGCGGCCACAGAAATCGCGTATCTGATCGATCGCTGGCCCGATAGTGATTTGCCGCTGCTCGAGCGCGAGATCACGGAGATGAAAGAACGCAATGTGCCAATCGCTCCGTTCGTGTGTGGGCTGAATTCAGGCGTCCGCTTCAATCGGGCAATGGAAGAAATGGCGCCGTTGCTCGAATTTTTGCCGGATGCGATGGTGCTGGAAGCAGAATGGCGGGCGAATCCTGTACTCGCGCAAGAATTGGAAGAGGAACGAGCAGAGCAGACGAACCGGGTGCCAGGCGGCATTTTTTTGCGCCAGGCGCGTTTTGCGCTCGCATTAAAAAGACTGCTTCGGGGAAGAGACGTGTCGCACGTCCACGCGACCAGTTCGCGCGCGCTCGTCTGTGCGCTCATCTTAAAAAGACTTCTCAATGTTACGGTGAGCGCCACGATTGAGCCGCGCCCGGAACCACCGCGAAACTGGATCCAGGACGCATTGTCTGAATGTGTGGGCGGCCGTTTGAGTGATCGCAAACTGCTCGAGCAATGCCATTGTAGGCCGCCTGTGTCAGACGCCCCATCGGAACGGTCCCGGCGCTTCACAGAAACGCCCTACAACGGCAATTCATTCCTTCTTGATAAGACGACATTTCGTTCTGCTCCGCGGAAGGCACTCGGGCTGATCACTCGCAAGACCAGGATCGATTTGACCACAGGAGCGCGTTTCTGGCAGGGATGGGCGGAGTTGCTTTTGCGCTGGAGCTCCAGCGATCGAAAATCGAAAATCCAAATTCCAAAATGAAAAAGGCCATTCTTCTCGCGGGTGGCGCAGGAACACGGCTTTTTCCGCTGACGAAGATCGTCTGCAAACAGCTTCTGCCGATTTACGACAAACCGATGATCTGCTATCCATTGGCGACCTTGATGCTCGGCGGGCTGCGTGAGGTTCTCATCATCTCGACACCAAAAGATTTGCCGATGCTGCAGGATTATTTGGCCGATGGGGCGCAACTCGGTATTCGCATCGATTACGCTGCGCAACCGAAGCCCGAAGGAATCGCCCAAGCTTTCTTAATCGGCGCGAAATTTATCGGCGAGTCGGGCGCATCGCTTATCCTTGGCGACAACATTTTCTATGGAAAACTCGATTTCTATCGCGATGCGCTGGCCATCGAGCGGGGCGCATGCATTTTCGGCTATCAAGTTCGCGACCCGGAGCGCTACGGGGTGGTCGAGTTCGACGCGGAAGGCAAAGCCGTCAGCCTGGAAGAGAAACCCAGGCAGCCGAAGAGTCCTTTCGCTGTCCCTGGGCTTTACGTTTACGACGACCAGGTGGTCGATCTTTGTCGCACGTTGCGGCCATCAACACGAGGCGAGCTCGAAATCACGGATTTGAATTTGCTTTATCTTCAACGCAGCGAGCTGCACGTGAAGTTGTTGAGCCGCGGCATGGCGTGGCTCGATACCGGCACCACCACCGCGTTGCTTGAGGCGAGCAATTACATCGCCACGATCGAACATCGACAGGGTTTGAAAATCGCCTGCCTGGAGGAGGTCGCACTCCGCATGGGTTTTATCACCCAATCCGATCTCGCCAAGATCATTGACGGATTACCGAAGAACGAATATCGCGAGTATCTGCGAATGGTTTGCGACGAGGGTCCAAGCGCAGGGCTAGAGCCGGTAGGGTGATCCGAATTTCTGTAGCGACGGTCTGTGACCGTCGAAAAGCGCTCGCCGCGGCGCAGCGCCTCTACAATCATTTCGGCTGCTCGCGCAGAAGATGATTGGTGTCCGCGACCAGTTTGGTTACCGCCTCGGGCTCTGTCGCATCGTAATAGCCGCGGATTGCACCATGTCGATCGACCAGCACCATGCGCGTGCTGTGCACGGGAATTCCTTGAGCGTCACTGCCATCTGAGACGGCGAGTTTGAACCCGTCATGGGAAAGTTTGTAGATCGCGGATTTTGGGCCCGTGAGAAAATCCCAGCGGCCCGGCTCAGCCTGCAATCTCTCGGCGTAACTGCGCAGAATCGCGGGTGTATCTTTCTCCGGATCGACACTGAACGAGACAAGATGGACTTCGGTTTTTTCCAGCGGCTTTTGCAGTTCGCTCATTCGGCTGCTGATCATCGGACACGGTCCCGGGCAGGTCGTATAAATAAAATCGGCGATCCAAATTTTGCCGGCTAATTGCGCTAAGCCAAAGGGCTGCCCATTCTGATTTGTAAACTGAAATGAAGGTACCGTGCCGTAAGAAGAAATAGTACGCTGCCGGAGCGCGTTCACTTCCAGGTGACGTAGCCAAAGCAAGAGTCCGAGCGTGATCAGCGGGATCAGAATCAACGTCACCTTCCAAGCAATGCCACTGCGTGTCGGCGTACGATCTGTTGTCACAAAGGTTGTATTCATGATTTCGTCAGAACGAGTGCGCCGAGTAGCAATGGAAGATAAACAATCGACGCGATGAATAATGAGCGCGCTGCGCTTGGCGTGCGCATCCTTAAAAAACGCATGGCAACAGCAGTGAACAAACCGCCGAGCAAAAGCTCGATTGCAAGGTAAACAAAATTGGCAATTCCAAGAAACGTCGGCAGACCTGCGATCACCAGCAGCAGGATGCAGAAGAAGACGCTCTGGCTGGCGCTGCGCTCGCCACTGCGGTCATCACTCGAAATCATGCGAAATCCTGCCCGCGAATAGTCTTCGCGGAACATCCACGCGATGGCGAAAAAATGCGGTAACTGCCACAAAAAAACGATCGCGAAGAGACTCCACGCGCCTGCGCCAATATTTCCCCGCGCAGCCGCCCAGCCGATCATCGGCGGAATCGCGCCGGGAATTGCACCGACCGCCGTGTTGGCAGTGTTGGCGCGCTTCATCGGCGTGTAAGCAAGAATGTAAATTCCGATCGTTATCGCTGTCAGCGCCGCACTAAGCAGATTGCAAACAATTGCCAAATACCCGACTCCAAAAATCGACAGCACGACGCCAAGGAGCAATGCTTGCAGCGGTCGCATTCGGCCGGCCGGTATCGGACGCATTTTTGTACGGCGCATCATCGCGTCGGCGGTGCGTTCCCACCATTGATTGAGCGCAGCAGCCCCGGCGGCTGCAGCGGCGGTTCCAAAAACAACGTGAAACAGCGCCATGTAGTCGATCGGCGATTCCGATCCGAGGTAAAAACCAACCGCGGTTGTAACCAGAACAAGCAGTGTCAATCGCGCTTTGACGAGCACGGCCAGATCGGCAAGGAACCGATTGCGCGACGGCGCAAGATTGGGATTTCCAAGCGCGGCCGTTTTCATGCGGAGGCGCGGTCGCCCTGCAGCGTACGCGGGTCCGAGCCGGACTTGTACTGTCGCACCCTATCAACTTGTCCTTGTGAAATTCGCCAGCAAATCGCAGAAATGCTCACGCCAAAAGATAGCATGATCGCGCCGAGCGCGACATGCGCTGTCGCGACGTCGGCTGCCTTATTGCTCCAGACTATCCAGGCGCCAAGCGTAATCTGACAAACGACCAACACGACCCACAAGATCGACAATCGCTTCAGCGCAGGAAAGCGGGGCGCATCTCTCCAAACGCGAAGACAAAAGGCAACTACAGCAATGGCGATGATAAACGCGAGGAACCGGTGCGCCATGTGCAACCAGATTTGGAATGCTGTCACATCTGCTAAACCACGCGCGTCGCGCCACGCGTTAATCTTTGCAAGCGCCGCCACACTCGTGTCGGGTATCCATGCGCCGTTTGCCGTCGGAAAATCGAGGACCGCCAAATTCCGGTGTTCATGGCGCATCGTCGCGCCGAGAGCGAGCTGCACATAAATCGCAATCGTGGTTGCAATCGCGAGCGTTTTAAGCGGCGCAAACTTTTTAAAATCGACAATCAAGTTGGAGATTGATCGCCAAAATGTTGTCGTAACAAGTGCAATGAAGACCAGCAGCCCGAAAAATGCCTGCGCAACACAGGCGTGAAAGATTCCGATTTCATCTTTCATCATAGTTACGCGAAGACCGCCAAGAATTCCCTGCAAGATCACGCCGCCAAGGGCAATCAAGCCCAGATTGCGCATCCATTTCCGATCTTCGCTGAGCCAGAGCCACACCGTAAGAATAACGGTGAGAAAGCCAACGAGCGATCCCATTAACCGATGTGTGTGCTCGAACAGAATCCCGCCGACCCATTTCGAAACGGGAAATAAGAACATGTTGTAGCCGAATGTGGTCGGCCAATCGGGCACCGCGAGTCCGACGTTCTTGCTGGTGACCATCCCGCCGCTGCAGATCAACAAGAGCGTCGCGACGAACGTGAGCCACGCGAACCGGTTCAGCCAAGCTCCCGATGTTGCCGATCGCATTCAGATCAAAATTAACCGCGGATTACGCGGATTTCGCAGATAATTTGTAACCTTCGCCCTGCGGTCGATGAGCGCTCTTCGCATACGCATTCGCGCAGCTTCGACGTGGCAGGCAGCCGAAGCGGCTACAGCTGATGCGGACTCGGCGACGCGGCGTTTTGCGCAGGCGGATTGTTCTGCGGCTGCTGTGGTGCGGCCGGTGAGGGTTGCGGCTGTCCGCCGGCGCTTTGAGGTTTGGGTGCACCGGACGGCGGCGCCCCTTGCGTACCACCGGAGAGTTCGGCGCGCTCTTTCAGCCACGCTTGGTAATCCTGCGGCGTATCGACCACGAGTGTGCCTTTCATTCCGTAATGCCCAAGACCGCAAAGCTGGCCGCAAATCACTTCGTCGGTCCCGGTCTTTATCGGCGTAAACCAGATCGGAATGAGTGAACCGGGGATTGCGTCGCCGGCGATCCGCATGCTGGGCAAGAAGAAATCGTGGATCACGTCCTTTGAGGAAAGCTCGGCAATCACTGGGCGATTCACTGGCACATGAAGTTCGCCAGTCGTCACGATGTCGTCTTTGCCGGCAGGATCATTCGGATCGAGACCCAGCGGATTTGAATTGCTCACAAAACCGACATCGCGCCGACCAAATTGTCCGTCCGCTCCCGGCAGGTGATAGTTGAAACTGAACTGCTGCGCGACCACGTGAACAACCAGGGCCTCTTTGCCTGGCGGAAACTGATTCACCCGCTTTGCCCAAAGCGGAATCGCAAACCCGAGGAGGAGGACCGCTTCGATCAAGACGACGGAGAATTCCAGATGCGTTGAAATCCCGCTCCGTACGCCCATGTGATCCGCGCCCGGCTGGCGTCGTTTCCGGAACCGAATCAGGACAAAAATAAAAAACGCCGACCAACCAACAAACAGCGCGCCCATGAACCAGTGACAAAACTCGAGGATGTGGTCGATCTGATATCCGTGCGAGGAGGCGTTCGGAGGCTGGCCCAGGAATTCATTAATCAGCGCCAGGCTATTCATACTTGCTCAGATCTTCCTCGGTAATCTCCTGGTGAGGTTCGACCGGCATACGCCCGTGGCGCCACAAGTGAAAACTGAATGCGCCAATACCACCGATCACGGAGAGGACTGCACCGAAGAGAAACCAAATGGCTATCGCCATGTGCTCGGTCGATTTTCCGTCTTTTGCACCATAGCAAAAGGGACATGCCAGCGCTTGCCCAACCGGCGAAAAGATAAACGAAAGCAGGATCGATAGAATCTTCGCTTTCATGTGATAATGCGAAGCCGTTTCATTTTCCGATAGAACCAGACGCCGTAAACGATCAGCGCCATCGCAGCGGCAAACGACGCGATGGCGCCCGCGAGATAAATCGGCGCGCCTTCCACGAGATCGACCCAGACGCACCACGCCCCGGTCCCGAGCGCGAGCAGCGTCGAGAAAATAATGAAAACAATATGGAAAGCTTTAAGCGACATTTACCGAAAAATTGGGTAGTCGTACCACGCCAAAAATGTAAGCCAGAAAAGTCCCAGCACAAAGAAACCGGTAAAAATGAGGATGCGGTAAATCAGGCGTTTTTCCGCAGCCAAATGCATGAAAATTGCCGCCACGAGCCCAGCTTTAAACGTGGCGACCAGCATCGCGACGGCGATATTTGCCTTTGGCGTGCCAAAATGAACATACGATAATGCTACGGTAATGGCGGTAAACGCCAGCAACGTCGCGCCAACCATCAAATAACCTCTCACGTGCTTGCGTATGCCGTGCGCGTATTCCTCGTACTCCTTTGGGTCTTGGGAAATATCAGGCGGATTGTTCATGGCTTAGAGCAGATAGAAAAGCGGGAACACAAATATCCAGATCAGATCGACAAAGTGCCAGAAAAGCCCACTGACCTCGACGCGATTAGCCAAATGCTCTGGGTTGCGCTGGTAAAGTTTTTTGCTGACCGGTAGCCACATGTAAATGAACACCAGCACGCCGCCCAGTACATGCAATCCATGCAGACCGGTAATGGTGAAATAGCTGGCGAAATACGCGCTGTGCGTCGGCAAAAACATCGTCGCGCGCTCGACGTCTTCCTTCTCGATCGTTGCGATCTTGTCCGTGACTGGCAGGGGGAAAAAGTGCGGTCGATCCATCACAGGATTCGTGGGCTCGGCGTTGAGCGGGTCGAGCGCGACTTCGTATTCCTTGATCTTGGGATCGTTCAGCGCCGCGCGATTGTGCAAATGGCCAGTGATCTCGAGCCGCGGCGGTAAAGCTTTCTCCGCGGCATACTCGTTTCCCAGATACTGTTCGTACTTCCCGAGCGCTTCCGGCTTAATGTAGGCGCCGAAGTGATCAAACTTCTGCGGCCACTCGTAAGCGAGTTTGACGACCAGGAAAATCACGCCACACGAAATCGTCGCCAGCATGTACCACCAATAGGCGCGATACCTTCTCATCTTTAGGGCCGCCCAAGCCAGCACCACCGTGACTGACGACATGATAAGAATTGCGGTGTTCATCGTGCCAACGGGAACATTCAGCAGGCCGTGCGGCCAAACGCCCGGCGGCGCATCGAGTCGCAAAAAGATGTAGGCGGAAAAAAGTCCGCCGAAGAGCATCACTTCCGACGCGAGAAACAACCAAATGCCGACCTTGGCGTTCCAAAGACCGGTGTCGGGACGCGTGGAGACTGTATACGGAATCTCCATCTCTTCAGTCTACACAAGGACCGGTTCGGCGGGAGGCTTGCGGCGAATGCGCTCGGCCGGTTCCACCGGTTCATTCTGCATCGTGTAATCGCGCTCGCGACCAGGAAGGCTGTATTCGTAAGGACCGCGATAGGCGACGGGTGCCGTAACGAAATTCCCGTGTGGCGGTGGCGAAGGGGCGGTCCACTCCAGCGTGGTCGCTTCCCACGGATTGTCGTTCACCTTTTGGCCGTGCTTGATGCTCCAGAAGAAATTAATGATGAAGGGAATTTGCGCGAGGCCCATGATCCAGGCAGCCCATGAGATGGGCGTGTTCCATTGAAACCCGGTCAATCCCCAAATGGTGTGTTCGTTCGAAACATTCCATCCCTGCCCGCCGTCATACCAGCGCCGATGCATCCCGGCCATTCCCTGCAAAAACATCGGCAGAAAAATGACGTTCATGCAGATGAACGTCGGCCAGAAATGCACTTTGCCCCAGAAATCGTTCATTTTTCGGCCGGTCGCTTTCGGGAACCAGTAATAAATCCCCGCGAAGAGCGCGAAGATGGTGCCCGGTGCCACGATGTAATGGAAATGCGCAATCACATAGTACGTGTCATGCAAATAAAGATCAGCCGAGTTAAAGGCCAGCGGGATGCCTGTAAGACCGCCGATTCCAAACATGGGCAGGAATGCGGTCGTGAAAAGCATCGGCACGGTAAAGCGAATGGAGCCGCCCCAGAGCGAAATGAAAAACGCACTCAAGATGATCACCGATGGGATCGAGATGATGAGCGTGGTGGTCTGGAAAAACGCGCTCACCGCCGAGCCCATGCCGGTAAGCCACATGTGATGGGCCCAGACAATGAACGACAAAAAGCCGATCGTGAGCACGGAAAAAACGAGCGATTTGTAACCCCAGAGCGGTTTGCGCGAATTGTTCGCCAGAATTTCAGCGACAATGCCCATGCCCGGCAGAATGAGCACGTACACTTCGGGATGCGCCAGGAACCAGAAAAGATGTTGCCACAAAAGCGGGCTGCCGCCGCCACTGATGGACAAAGGTGTGCCATTCACCACGAGGCCTGCCGGCATGAAAAAGCTCGTGGCCGCCACGCGGTCCATCAGCTGCATGATGATCCCTGCCTCCAACGGCGGAAACGCCAGCAAGAGCAGGAACGCGGTAACAAATTGCGCCCACACAAAGAATGGCAGCCGCATCCAAGTCAGCCCTTTGGCGCGCAACTGGATGATGGTCGCGATGAAATTAATCGCGCCGAGCAAAGACGACGTGATAAGAAAAATAAAACCGATTAGCCAAAGCGTCTGTCCATTGAAAACCGGAAGGTGTCCCGGGCCGCTATCGGCAATCGCGGCCAGCGGCACGTAGGAAGTCCAGCCACTCTTGGCTGCGCCACCCGGAACGAAGAAACTTATCAACATGACAATGCCTCCGACAAAAACGGCCCAGTAGCTCGCCATGTTTACTTTCGGGAAGGCCATGTCCGGCGCGCCGATTTGCAGCGGCACGACAAAATTGCCAAACGCGGCAAACGCCAGTGGCACGATGCCGAGAAAGACCATGATCGTGCCGTGCATTGCGCCTAACGAGTTGTAAAAGTCGGGGGTCATTTTCCCGTCGGGCATCGTGCCCGCTCCGAAAATATGCGGAAGCCATTTGCCAATCACTGGCAGCGCCTGGCCAGGATAGGCCAGTTGCCATCGCATCAGCATCATCAAGGAAAAACCGAATAGCAGGAAAATCAGGCCAGTGAATGCGTACTGAATTCCGATCACCTTGTGGTCTGTGGAAAAAATATATTTTCGCCAAAACCCGAGCTCGTGATGCTCGTGGGCGGCATCGTGCCCGTGCGGTTCGTGATGCGTTTCAACAGAAGTGGAAGCGTCCATTTTAGAAAGTTACGGCTTAATATCTAAACGCACCGGCCATTTGCAAAGCCTGAAATTCGAGATTGTGGAGAGAAAGTGCCAGATGGTCTGCTTCTCGTGTTGTGCGAGATTTCTTTGTGCAAGGTGAGCAGAAGCCACGTGCCATCATCCATCTCGACATGGATTGCTTCTACGCTGCGATCGAAGTGCGCGATCGCCCCTCGTTGCGGGGCAAACCCGTGGGCGTGGGCGGCGCTCGTGATCGGCGCGGCGTGCTGACGACGTGCAATTACGAGGCGCGCGAGTTCGGTGTGCGCTCGGCCATGCCGACTTTCATGGCACTGCAACGCTGCCCAAATCTAATTGTCCTGCCGACGCGCTTCGACGTTTACCGGCGCGAAGCCGCAGTGATTCGGGGAATCCTTTACGAGTTCACGTCAACAATCGAACCGCTGTCGCTGGACGAAGCTTACCTCGATGTTACCGAGCACCCGAGCGCGCCGGGAATGCTGGCACGCGAAATACGCCAGAAGATTTTTCGGAGAACAAAGCTGACGTCTTCCGCCGGAATTGGTCCGAACAAACTGATCGCCAAGATCGCCAGCGAAATAAACAAACCCAATGGCCAGTTTGAAGTGAAGCCGGAGGAAGTTCCTGAGTTCATGCGGGATTTGCCGGTCCGGAAGATCTGGGGCATCGGCGAGAAGAGTGAGCGGAAGTTGGAAGAGCTCGGCGTCAAGACTTGCGGCGAGCTCCAGCGATTCTCACGACCCGAGCTTGTCGACGTTTTCGGCAAGTTTGGGCTCGATCTTTACGATCTTTGTTGCGGAATCGATCATCGACTGGTCGAACCCGATCGGCCGCGCAAGTCCCTCAGCACCGAGGAAACATTCGCCATTGATCTGACCACCCTCGAGCAATGCGAAGAAAAGCTCGAGGAACTCTTCCAGGATTTGATGGCTGATCTGGCGCAGAAGGAATCAGCCCGCGAGATCACGAAAATTTTCGTCAAACTGAAATTCAACGATTTCACGCGCACCACCGCCGAGCGCGCGGGCCTTGCGCCGACTTTGGGAGACTTTCGCGCACTCCTTGCCGAAGCATTCGCCCGCACTGGAAAACCGGTGCGTCTCATTGGTCTTGGCGTACGTTTCGCCGAGACCATGCCAGAAAACGCCCAGATGGATCTGCTGTAGGGCGGGCTGTTCCAGCCGCGAATGTCCTTCTTGAGGTGGTAGTGCTCTCAGTTCCGTTTCGACCGCTATTGGTCCTGCATCTGTCATGTTAGCGAAGCGAAACATCTCGGATTCGTTCTTGAGATTCTTCGCTCCGCTCAGAATGACAATCAAAGCCACGACAGGCCGGACGTGCCGCACAAAGGGCGAGTTGCCGCTCGCTCACCGGTACCGGCGGGGGTAATATTCGGCTTTAAGGGATGACTTCCGCGCAGGAGAGGAAAATCAGGCAAACCGGCTGCGACGCGCGCTTTGATAATTTGACGCGTCAACTTTACGCGACTGATGCCTCCATTTATCAAATCGAGCCGGTCGGCGTGGCGTTTCCGAAAAACGCGCAACAAGCCAGCGCAGTCATTCACGCCGCAGCTGATGCAGGTCTTTCGGTGACACCGCGCGGCGCCGGTACAAGCTTGGTCGGTAACGCGGTCGGTGAAGGATTAATCGTCGAATTCTCACGTTACAACCGCCAGATAACTGATCTCGATCTCGAAAAGCGCAGCGTGCGCGTGGGCGCGGGCGTCGTGCTTGATCAGCTTAACGATTTTCTAAGACCGCGCGGATTTTGTTTCGGACCAGATGTCGCAACCAGCTCGCGCGCGACACTCGGCGGCATGATCGCGAATAATTCTTCAGGCGCGCGTTGCCCGATCTACGGAACAACCGCCGATCACGTTGTTTCTCTGCAGATCGTGATGGCCGATGGTCGAGTTGAAACGATCGGCCCAAAGCATGAGTCACTGGAGGTTGAGCGCGCGAAGATCGAGAACCTTGTGCTGACAACGACGGCCGAAATGGCTGAGCGCTGGCCGCCGGGCTTGATAAAGCGCTGGCCCGGGTACGGCATCGAAAGATTTCTGCGCGCGCCCAATGATCTAACCAATATTCTCGCGGGCAGCGAAGGAACGCTCGCCGCGATTTTCTCGGCTGAACTGAAAATCTCGCCGCTGCCACGCGAGAAAGGCCTGGGCCTGATCTTTTTCGCATCCGTGGGAGAAGCGATGCAAGCAACTGTCGAACTTCTCGATTTGAAACCCGCGGCGATTGAACACATCGACCGGCCGTTGCTCGACCAAACCAAAGGCCAGCTGCATTTTCAAGCCGCGCGCGATTTGCTCGACCTGGATACGCAGCCGTGCGAATCAATTTTGATCGTCGAGTTCTATGATGACGTCGCGGATCGCCTGGCGATTCTGCAATCACGAAAAATCGGCCTGCGCATGAAAGTCCTAACCGACGCCGCGCAGATGAATCTCGTCTGGTCGGTGCGCAAATCCGGTCTCTCGCTTTTAACCGGTTGCATCGGCCCAGCGAAGCCGGTCGCGTTCATTGAAGACGCTGCAGTTCGCCCTGCGCAATTACCCGAATACGTGCGCGGACTGCAATCGATCATGAAACCGCTCGGACTGGAGGCGAGCTATTATGGGCACGCCGCCAGCGGCCTGTTGCATGTCCGACCGGTGCTCGATCTGCATAGCGCGGCGGATTTGAAAAAATTCCGCGAGGTGGCCGATCAAACTTCAGCGCTGGTGCAAGAATTCAAAGGTTCGCTTTCCGCCGAACACGGAGTCGGAATCGCGCGCACCGAATACATGCGCGACCAACTCGGCGACGAGCTGCTAGGGGTTATGCGTGAGATCAAACACGCATTTGATCCGAAAAACATTTTCAATCCGGGAAAAATTTTCGAGGATGGCCGCCACAGGATCGACAACCATCTGCGCGAAAATTTTACTCGCCCACTTGAACTTCCATTCCAGCCGGTGTTGGCGTTCGCGTTCAAGGACCGGTCGTTCATCGGCAACCTCGAACAATGCAACGGTTGCGGCGGCTGCCTGAAACACAGCGGCATCATGTGTCCGACTTTCATGGCCACCGGAGAAGAGGTCATGTCCACGCGCGGCCGCGCCAACATCATCCGCGCCGCGCTCGAGCTGCGTGTAAACGGACACGACCCGTTGAAATCAGCGGAGCTCGACGCCGCCCTGAGCAATTGTCTTTCATGTAAAGGCTGCACGCCCGAATGCCCATCGAACGTCAATCTCGCACTGCTCAAAGCAGAGATGCTTTACGCCCGATGGCGCCGCGACGGCTTGCCGGTGCGCGAGCGGATTCTCAGCAACGTCGATTTGCTAGGGCGAATCGGCTGCGTGATGCCGGCGCTGGCGAATAGGATTCTCGATTTTAAGCCGGTACGCGCATTGATGGAATCAGCGCTCGGCATCTCAGCGAGACGATCATTGCCGCATTACGCCCGCGAACGATTCGACAAGTGGTTTGCGAGACGCTGTAGGGCGTCTGTATCAGACGCCGCAGCGTTTCGCAGAAACGCCCTACAAAAGCGCGGCCAAGTCATTCTATGGGACGACACTTTTGTGCGCTATCATGAACCGCACATCGGAATCGCCGCGGTGAAAGTGCTGGAAGCGCTTGGGTTCGAAGTCGTGCTGGTAAGAAACCGACGTTGCTGTGGCAGACCGGCGTTCAGCCAGGGAAATCTCGATGCCGCCGCAAAAGTCGGAAAACACAATGTCGACCTTGTAAATGCGTCGACCTCTCACGTCTCACCTCTCGGTTCTCATCTCTCAACACCGCCCATTCTCTTCCTTGAACCCTCCTGCTGGTCGATGTTCGTGGAAGATTATTGCGAGCTAAAAATCGAAGGCGCCGATAATGTCGCGAAGCGCTGTTTCCTATTCGAGAACTTTGTTGACAATCTACTCGCGAAAGAACCTACCGTCCTTCGATTCAACGAGCGTCCGACAACAGTCGCGATTCATCCGCATTGTCACGCCAAGTCGATTATGAACCCGGCGTTCATGGGAAAACTCGCAGAACGTTTGCCCGGAAGAAAGGCGACAGTGCTCGATACCGCGTGCTGTGGAATGGCAGGCGCATTCGGCGCGCTTGCCGAGAAATACGATCTGTCGGTCCAAGTCGCGCAACGCTTGCTCGACAACATCGACGATCAACCGGCAGGGACGGAAATCATCGCCTCAGGCACCAGCTGCCGCCATCAAATCACCGATCTCACCAACACGCGGCCAAAACACATGGCGGAGCTGTTGGCCGACGCGATTGTATGAGAGAACACAGACGCATGAAGGAAAAACTAAGAAGTTTGTTTGATCAGAATTGTCACGAAGATTGCGATCAGTTCATCATAGTTCTTAATTCTTCCTTCTTACTTTTTCGCCAGGTACTTCATCTGTTTCGTTCCATCTTTCCTGCTGCTATCCGGCCGCTCTTCAATCAATTCGTCGGCTGGAACAGTGTGAAACGAAACCACCGCCCAATCCGCGTCTGCGCCTACCAGCGGCCGATGCCAGACATTCGGCGGGATTGAAATCCAACGTCGCTCGAGCAGCGCCTTTGGATCGCTAACCAAAACATTCGATTTCCACTGTCCCGGCTCGCCGGTTTGCATATTGCCACTGCCTTCGAACGACATCATGCGCTGACAACTGTTCGGGTGACGTTCCGCGCCGGTGTCGGCACCTGCACGCAGGACAAACACCCACGCAGACCGGATCCCGGGAGGCAATGCACGACCGAAAATTGCTAACGGAAGTGATTCCCACGTCATCACCGCCTCGTTCTTTCGACTCAGTTCCGCGCGGACCCGCTCGACAATCGCACCAATTCGTTCGCGGACATCCTCAGATCGCAAGATTGTGTCCAGCGTCTCAAGTCGCGCGTGTTCCTCCCGTGTCATTCGTTCCCATCTTTCTAAATTCTTTCTTCTTCCTTCTAACTTTCCTAGCCTTCTTCCTTCTTACTTTTTACTTCATACTTTCTCATGAAACTCGCGCTCGTTACATTTTTCTCGGCCGTAACCCTCGCCTGCGCCGCGGATGTCCCAATAACGCAGGATGAGCTAGTCCGTCGCACTCAGGAGCTTTACGACGCCATCGTTCCCGGTAATCAGGCGCCATGGAAGAAATACTTCGCCGACGACTGCATCTTTGCCGACGAAAAAGGCCGCATCCTCGATAAACCAAAACTGATAGCCGACATCGCCCCGTTGCCGTCCGGTTATTCTGGAACCATCAAAATCGTAAACGCCCAGAGCCGGATCATTGGCAACACGGCCATACTCAGTTACGACGCGGACGAGACCGAGACGATCTTCGGCCAGAACCTGAAAGCGCGTTATCACGTCACTGACACCTGGCTGCAGCGCGACGGCAATTGGCACATCATAGCGAGCCAGGCACATCGCTACTACGAAGATCCAGCGATGGGAAAAGCGGATCCAAAAAAGTTCGCTTACTACATCGGCACGTACGAACTGGCACCCGGCCAAACGAGGTCAGTCAGTGCGGAAGGCGACAGGCTATTTGTCGAGCGGAACGGCAAAAAGGAGGAACTGCTCCCGGAGACATCAGAGATTTTCTTCCGCAAAGGTGTCGAAGGCAGAATTTTGTTTCGTTACGCTGGCGCCGGCAAAGTCGACGCTTTGATCGATCGTCGTAATAACGAGGATGTGATCTGGCGCAAAGCGAAATAATCGCTTTTGCTTCTGCTTTCCGCTTTCCGGTCTCCGATATCGTGATTCTTCCTTCCCAACTTCTTACTTGTTTCTTTTAACTTCATCCTTCCTGCTCTGCTTCTCCCTCATAGGCAACTCCTATCGCCACTAGACGCATAAAGTATTTCAATAGCCGCCCGGATTGTGGCCGGTTGAACACATGAAAAGTACAATGCCGATTGGACAGCGCATTTCACGCTTCCTTGAGGAACGATACCTGCACAGAGCGCGACCTCACTATTTTCCCGAGCTCGCCGTCTTTGGAATAATCCTGATCCTCGCCGTCTGGCCGATGTTATCGCTGCTGGCCACGGCGCTGCAGACAATGCGATAGAAGTTTTCTACTCCGCGTTTGGGGCGATCGACGAATCCTGGTATGACAAGGCAGCTGCAGCTTCCTGACGGAATGCTGCGGCTGCTTTGCTCTGAAATCGAAGTGGATTGTAAAGAAGATTCAGGTCCCGTTCTGGAACCGGCGGAGCGAATGGCAAACTGACGCAGCCGGGGGCGGCTTGCTGTTTCACCATCATTTGAGGCACAATTGAAACACCGATCCCCGCCGCGACCATGTTTGCGATGGTGCTAAGCTGACTCCCAGCTAGCGCGATCTCCGGCCGGAGCCGGCGAGCCTCAAGCAGATGATGCACCTGTTGCGAGAGGCAATGCATCTCGTGGAGGAGCAGAAATCTTTGCGATTTGAGATCGTCCAGTTCCACCAAAGTCTTCTTTGCCAGGGAGTGTGCTTCCGGCACGAGCGCAAGCAACGGTTCGTTGCCCAAGGGCCCGCGTCGCAGGCTTGGAGTTTGCTGGCACGTGGAAACTAACGCGACATCAAGCTCGCCAGCTTCCACGCGCCGAGCAATGCCTTCGGTCACGTCCTCTACAATTTCCAGCATCACGTCCGGATAATGGTTTTGGAACTTCCCGACCAATTCCGGTAGAACGTACGGCGCGATCGTAGGAATTGCGCCCACCGCCAGCTTGCCGGCCACGACGTCTTTGAGTTCGTCCACGCATCGCCGGGCATCCCCAACCGAGGCTAGGATTTGCCGTGCATAATCGATCAAACAACGGCCCGCTTCAGTCAGAACGACCGAACGCGGAAGGCGGTCGAATAAGCGTTGCCCGACTTCCGCTTCCAGTTTTCGAATCTGCTGACTGAGAGACGGCTGAGCAACGCGCACCTTGGCGGCCGCGCGGGAAAAACTTCCTTCCTCCGCCACCGCGACGAAATAACGCAACTGGTGAAACTCCATCTCCATAGTGAAGAAAGTTAGAAGGATAAAGGAAGAATTAAGAAGGCAATTCCAAACGTAGATGTGAGAAGGACGAACTAAGAAGTGTCCTTCGAGCGCTTGAGAATCGTAACGAAATTGCTATCGGTTCGTCACATTCCAGTGCGAGAGCTTCAAGGGTCTCTGGTGGGACTATCGTTGCCTGGACGAGCAGTTCAAGCCAGTAAGCAGTCTCTTCAAGCTCTCGCAATGAATCGCCACACTTCGATATGAAGTCGGCCTTGCTGCGTCCGCGATACGCTTCGCGATAATTTGCTCCGATGGATGTACCTGAGCGGAGCAGCTGCCTTCCAAGAACCTGCGCTTCGGTCACCTTCGGCAGCGCAGAAAAGAGTCGGATGATCTGCAAAGCAAAACGCTTCGTTCGGTCTTGTAAATCGTTTTGTTCGTTCTGCATTCTTCGTCCTTGTTGTCGTACTTCTTAATTCATCCTTCTTACTTCTTACTTTCCGTGCGCAGCACGACCTTCCCCACCGCTC
>WNES01000337.1_pt1 | contig 25010 bp, 18 predicted proteins | sample 5399931 | NCBI WGS metagenome assembly WNES01 (sample SAMN13153332, study PRJNA577476) | soil metagenome | isolation source: 20 cm grassland meadow soil 2 days after 3rd rain plot 5 | place: USA:California | collected 2015-11-11
GGCCCAAAGTCCTGATCATCGGGACACATCAGCTGGTGCTCGACAACGTGCGTGTCTTGCTGAGGACTATGGGTTGTCACTGCACTGTTGGCTCGAGCCCGATAGACGCGTTGCCATTACTGGAGAAGGAAAAGCCCGATGCCGCCGTTCTTGACTCGCAACTGCCGGTCTCCTCGAGTGCTGAGATCGTGATGGCCATGCATAGCCTGCTCCTTAGACTACAAGGGCGCGCGGTGGTTCTCACACGAGAAGAGAGCGATCCTCAACTCCTGAAGGTGTTCGAGGCATATTCGCTTCCTAAGGTGCCTGTCGATCTTGTTTTCCAGGAGGTTTGGCCGTGCCTCGACTCGTTGCTCCACCACAGGAATACCGGGCCTATGCAAGCCAAGCGCAGTGCGCGGCTTGTCTTTGACAGCTTTCTCCAGCCTTTGCCCGAGGGAATCCGGTCCGCGCAGCCCGCGGATCATACGCTCCTTTATGAAGCTGGGGACGTGATGATTGATGTATGGCTTGAGCCGCACAAAGGCTCGAACCGCGTGAAGCTTTTGGGCCAGGTTCTGCATGAGTTAAAGCCAGGGTCTCAACTCCACTGCGCTCCCGTGGTCCTTCAAACCAAAGCGGAGCCCATTGGGGCCACCATCACGAACGAGGAGGGTGAGTTTCAGTTGGACTTTGATCCTCATCCAGACCTGAAGCTGGAAATAGGAGTAAAGGAAAACCACTGGGTATCGGTCGAATTGCCTGCTTCAAAAGACGCGATCCAAGAAAGCAAGGAAGAATGGCATGCCCCGGAGAAAGCGCGCGCCACCGGCTTTCGGGAAGATTCGTTTTCCAGGAAAAGAAAGAGGCGCTAGTCCATGAGGTTCAAAGCGCTGTTGTTCTATTTGTTTCTGTGCGGGCTGTGGCCCAGCAGCGCCGCCGCGCACCACAGATTCATTGTACGCGACACTGCGGGGCTTGCTTCGCTCCAGCAGGCTTGCGCGACCCTGGGTTGCACGGTAGTGAGGAGCATAGACGACGGCGGCTTGAACCAGGTTTTCCTGGTTACGGCTCCTCTGGAGATTGATGCGGCCGTCGTTCTAGCGGAGTTACTCAACATACCGGGAGTGGTCAACGCGGAGCAGGATCAAGCGATAGCCCTGGTCACGGGATTAAATCAAACGGGAACGGTACCTGCAGGGCTCTCGGACACCAGCTCCGTGCAGTACTTCGGCGCTTCGGTCCAGAACGGCTATGTGAATCAGCCCGCCGCACAAATCGTGCGTGTGTCTGAGGCGCAGAACACGTTTCACGTCGCAGGGACTGGCATTGTCGCGGACATTGACACGGGCGTGGATCCCAATCACCCGGTGCTGCAAGGCGTTTTGCTGCCAGGCTGGGATTTTACCAGGGATCAGCCGGGCGGTTCCGAGATGACGGATCTTCAGCCGCCGTTTACCTCTCCTTCCCCATGCGCGGATTGTCCGGCAGCGGTTGTGAATCAATCCACAGCGGCGGTGCTGGATCAATCGACCGCCGCAGTCCTCGATGGAAATCCGCAATACGCGGCATTTGGTCACGGCACAATGGTGATGGGCGTGATCCACATGGTTGCGCCGCAAGCCCAGCTTCTCCCCCTAAAAGCCTTCCAGTCCGATGGGACCGGTCGCCTCTCCGACATATTAAGCGCCATTTATTTTGCGGTGCGGAACCAGGCCAACGTCATTAACATGAGCTTTGACCTAAAGACGAACTCCCATGAGCTATCCAAAGCCCTGGATTACGCGAATAAGCAGAATGTGATTTGCAGCGCTTCGGTGGGGAATGACGGTGCAATGGAGATTGTTTATCCGGCAGCGGTCCAAAGTGACGTGATGGGAGTTGCTTCGACAAGTGACCTGGATCAGCGGTCCACTTTCTCGAACTTTGGCGACGCCATCGTGTGGGTAGCTGCACCCGGCGAAGCCATCATTAGCACGTATCCGTTTGGCAGCTATGGGGCTGCATGGGGAACGTCTTTCAGCGCGCCTTTTGTTGCCGGAGCGGCCGCTTTGCTGCTGGACCAGCGCCCCAGCACGAACGAGTCGCAGGCCGCTGCCGCCGTAGCTCACGCGACGCCCATAGGTCCGGACATGGGCAATGGCCGGTTAGACCTGGTGCAGGCGCTGGCGGCGAACGCCGGGCAGCAGAGCGATTTCTGCATTTTTGAAGCTCATCATCATCGAAAGGTCAAAATCCATCCCGGTCACAACAAAAGGGCGGCCTTCTTTTTCGACGTTAAGGCGTTGCAGGGCTTCACGGGAACTGTAGATCTCAGTGTGGCCGGGCTGCCCTCAAGTGTGTCCGCGGATCTTAATCCGCCTGCAATCACTGGTTCGGGCAAGTTTGTGCTCACCTTACGTGCGGATGATGAAGCGCAGCCTGGATCGTATCAATTGACCGTTACCGGGACGAGCGGAGGCCTGCTGCATTCTGTGGACATCGACCTGCGCGTCGAATAGGTCCTGCCGCGTTCGAAGAACCTTCGGGAAAGGCTGTGAACTCCTGCGTTGCCGCAGCCTGACGAGAGACGGCGGCGTAAAGTCGCCGCGACAAAATAACAAAAGCAGCTCCCTCACGCCGCTTCGCGGGTTCGGGATGACGCCGCGCGGGGCACTCGCAGGCGGCGAGGCCAGAGGGCGCAGCGGTGCTGCGCCCTACAACAAATTGCTGGAACAAACATAAATTGCAGGAACAACAACAAATTGCAGGAACCAACTTTGAAGCGAACTTCAGAGACAGGACGCTAGGCGGGGGCTGGGGCCGTTTGCTTGCGCTTGTGCCAGTAACCCAAGGCCGCGAACAGAAGCACTGCGGGCACGCCCGTGAGTCCGCAAACGATAAAGAAAATGCCGTAGGCGTGAATGAGGCCGTGCGAGGCGCTCAGGCTTTCGACCGCAGCACCGGAAAACCCCTTCAAGATCTTTCCCAGCCAGGCATAGGTTGAACTTAAGAGTGCATACTGCGTGGCGGTGTATCCCAGATTGGTGAGACTGGACATGTAGGCGATAAGCGCAACGCTGGCAAAGCTGAGGCCGAAGTTGTCACCTACCATGACAAGCGCGAAGAGGCGAATGCTGGGGCCCGCGAACGCGAGAGTGGCAAACGCGGCCGTCGCGGCTGCCTGCAGAATGCCCCCGATGACGAGCGCGCGCATGTAGCCAAGCTTCAGCGAGCAGAATCCGCCCGCGGCGATGCCTGCAAACGTAGCGATGAGCCCGATGGAGCCGCGCACCTCTCCGACGATTTGCTTGGAAAGACCGAGGTCATGGTAGTAGGGATTCGCCATCGGACCCATGATGAAGTCCGGCAACCGGTAGAGGCTGATGGCCGCTAACATCACAAGCGCGAGCCAGCCATGCGCACGGAAGAAAGCGATGAACGGTCCCACAACCGCGTCGAAGAAACCGCGGGGCGTCCAAAGCGGCGCTTCGCGCCCTTTTTCACGCAACACCGCATCCGCGTGCTCGGGTTCCTTGGCAAACCAGGTGGCGAGTATTCCAACGGCCATACATGCGCCGTAGATGCCGTAGGACATGCGCCAGCCCACGGCGGCTGCCACGATGAGGATGACGGAATCCGTAGTCAGGAGCGCCAGACGGTAGCTGAACTGATAGGCAGACGCGAGGAGGCCTTGCTCATCTCCGTCGTCTGCCGATTCAATGCGCGAGGCATCAACCACAATGTCCTGTGTGGATGAGGCAAAGGCGACGATGAGCGCAAAAGCGCCAAGCCGTCCGAGGCCAGCTTTCGTGCCAGCTCCGCCCATGGCGCACAGGGCCAGCCCGACGACGATCTGCGAGAACATCATCCATCCGCGCCGATGTCCAAGCCGTTTAAACAACGGCAAGTCGACGCGATCCATCAAGGGCGCCCACAGAAACTTCAGCGAATAGGCAATGCCCACCCAGGAAAGAAACCCGATCGCCGTCAGCGAGGTGTGTTCATCGCGCAGCCAGTAGCCGAACGTATTGCCGACCAGATAAAAGGGAAGGCCTGAAGAAAATCCGAGCAACAACATCGCCAGCGTTTTGGGCCGCAGGTAATCGGCGATCCGGTGCTTGTGCGGACTCACGCCTTCATTGTCTACCGGAGCCTCACTTCTGCCAAATGAAAGTTCAGACGCGGAGCACGAAAATGACACCCGAAGATTCTTTCAGTAAGCGGCTAAGAATCTCCGCGCGAAGCTTTTGGAGCTTTGGCCAGTTGGAGCATACCATCGGCGGCGTTTGCGGGCTTGCCGTCCGTCGAGCGCACGCGCTGAATCTTCACGCGCGCGACGCGTTTACCATCCATTTCCACAACGGCGAAGCGGAGATTGCCAAAATCAAAACTCTCCCCACCTTTGGGTATGAAACCGAGTTGGTCGAGAACAAAACCTCCGACGGTGGCGTAAGCCGGATCTTCCGGCAAGGTGATGTTGTACTGCGTATCCAGGTCGCGAACGTTCGATGACCCGTCAAAGATCATCGCGCCATCGGCAAGCGGAAGCGGCTTTTCCACGACATCAAATTCGTCGTGAATCTCGCCGACCATTTGTTCGATGATGTCTTCCATGGTGACGAGCCCGAGAATGCTGCCGAATTCGTCCACGACCATGGCCATGCCGACGCGGCGCGTGCGGAGTTCGAGAAGCAATTCGCTTGCGGGCTTGGTCTCAGGAACGATGAGCACTTCGCGCAGGACGCGCCGCAAATCAAAAGCGGGGAGCGCGGCATTTTCTTCAAGACGGCGCTCGCGATCGAGAAGAACCCACATCATGTCCTTGATGTGGACGAAGCCGAGGATTTGGTCCAAAGAACCGCGGTAAACGGGGATGCGGGAACGCTGGGTGGTGGCGAACGCGCGCATCACGTCATCGAGACTGGACTCGATGGGCAGGGTGTGCATGTCCGGCCGTGGCACCATGATTTCGCGGACCTGAATTTGTGAAAGTTCGATGGCGCTGAGAATGAATTTCTCTTCGCCTGGAGCGAGCAGCCCGCGTTCGCGCGCCTGCTGGATTTGGATTTGCAGCTCCTCGGTGGAATGCGCCACGCCGTGCGCGGGCGGGACGGAAACGCCCAAGGCTTTCACGATGGCGCCGGACATGCCGTCGAGCAAATTGATGACCCAGCGGAACGTGTTGAGAAACCAGCGGAACGGAACAGCCACGAGCAAGGCGACGCGTTCCGCGCGCGCCAGGCTCACCGTTTTGGGAACGAGTTCGCCCATCACGACGTGGAGCGCGCTTAGCAAAGCAAACGCACAAGCCAAGGCGATGCCGTGAGCCAGCAAAACCGTGTGGACGCCGGGTTTGCCGGGCCACAGCACTTGGAACTCCTGGGCGAGGGTGACTTCACCGAGAGCGCCGATGGCCAGGCTGGTCAGCGTGATTCCGAATTGAACGCCAGAAACCACGCGACGCAAGTCTCCCAACAACGTTTCGACGACGCGCGCACGAATGCTGCCGCGGGCCACGAGTTGGCGAACGCGCGAGAGGCGCACGGCGACGAGCGAGAATTCCGTGGCGGCGAAGAAACCGTTGAGCGCAACCAACGCCAACACGCCAAGCAGACGCACTACGAACATAGCTCTGAACGTTCTCCTCCTGCGATTGTAACAGGACAACCGCTCCGTACTTGAAGCGGTGTCCCGACAGGAACAGGAGAAGAAAAAGCGGCGAAAGTGTTTTCCGCGGGCAGCTTTTTTCCAAGGAATGCAGTCAGAAGAGATAAGGGAGGGTTGACACGTGGCTTCCCAAGTTTTTAGGATATGGTTTCACTGCTACGCATTCAGTGAAGCATTTGGCGGTTCTCGACCGTATCGGGTTTGGACGGTTTCTCCAAATTGAACAAAACTATGATCAAAGTAAGCGAGCTTACAAAAAGGTACGCACGCACTACCGCCGTCGACCACATCTCGTTCGAGGTGGAGAAAGGCCAGATCGTCGGCTTTCTCGGGCCGAACGGGGCCGGCAAAACCACCACCATGCGCATGCTGACGTGTTTCTTGCCTCCCACGTCGGGGGCGGCATCGGTCGCGGGTTTTGACGTGCTGGAACAGCCGGTGGAAGTGAAAAAGCGTATCGGCTACCTGCCGGAAATGCCGCCGCTGTATCAAGAGATGCGCACAACGGAATACCTGACGTTTGTGGGGAAGCTGAAGGGGCTGTCGGGAGCCGAGTTGCGGCAACGCGTCGAGACGGCCTGCGAGCGCTGCGCGATTACCGACGTGAAGGACAAGTTGCTCGGGAAGCTTTCGAAAGGCTACCGGCAGCGCGTCGGCTTGGCGCAGGCGATTCTGCACAACCCGGACGTGCTGATCCTCGACGAGCCCACGGCGGGGCTGGACCCCAAACAGATCAACGAGACGCGCGACCTGATCAAGAGCCTGGCGGGCGATCACACGATTATTTTGAGCACGCACATCCTGCCGGAAGTGGAGCAGACCTGCCAGCAGGTCATCATCATCAACAAAGGGAAACTGGTGGCGACGGACTCCGTGAGCAACCTGCAAAACCGCGCGCGCGGAGCGGAGTCGATGCTCGTGGAAGTGGCGTCGCGGGTCGGCGCGCTCGATACCACGGCGGTCGGTGAGCGGCTGGAAAAAGTTGCCGGGGTGCGCCGCGTAACGTTCAGAGAAAAACGCCAAACGGGAAGCACGTTTGAAGTGGAGAACCGCAAAGGCGGCCTCGCGCGAGGCGACCTGGCGCGCGCGGTGGTGCAGGCGGGCTGGGACCTTAATGAACTGCGGCCGGCGTCGGTGAGCCTGGAAGAAGTCTTCCTGCAACTGACGCGGGAACAAGCTGAGGCGCCCGCCGAGAAGCCAAGGGCAAAGGAAGCAACACCATGAAAAACATGTGGGTCATCTGTGTCAAGGAGCTACGCACTTATTTCGTTTCGCCCATCGCCTACATTCTGTTCATCATTTACGCGGGGCTTTTTGGCTGGTTTTTTTGGAACTCGGTAGGGCTGTTCATTTATTACAGCATGGAGTCTCAGATGCGCGGAGAGATGTTCCCCATGAACATCAACGACCAGATTGTGCGGCAAGTGCTTGGAGACATGAATGTCGTCAATCTGCTGTTCATACCTCTTATAACGATGCGTTTGTTCGCCGAAGAAAAGCGCAATGGCACGATCGAGTTGCTGGCGACGTCTCCGATCCGCGACGGTGAAGTCATTCTGGGAAAGTGGCTGGCGTCGCTCATCCTCTATGCGGCGATTCTGCTGTTTACTGGACTGGACTTTCTATTTCTCTTCAAGTACGGAAATCCCGATTGGAAGCCCATGGCCATCGCCTACTTGGGGGTGCTGCTGCAAGCGGCCGTTTTGCTGGCCCTGGGCACGTTTATTTCCACGCTTACGAAAAACCAGATCATCGCGGGAGCGGTCACTTTTGGTGTGTGTCTTCTGATTTTCGTGCTTGGCTGGGTGGGCAGCTACCAGTATTCCGCCTGGGCCCGAGTGATGACGTACATTTCGACGACAACACATATGGAATCGTTTCTCAAAGGTGTGATTGATTCCAAGGACGCGATTTATTATGTGAGCGCGATTTTTCTGGGGCTGTTTTTGACGGCGCGCTCGCTCGAGTCCTTGCGGTGGAGAGCGTAAATGAACCTTCCGCTGAACCTCCAACTGCTCAAAGCGCGGCAAACCCGATACGTAGCCTACGTCACGCTGTACATCGCCGTGGTGCTGGCAGTAATCACCGTGGCGAATGTCCTGGGAGACCGCTACAACAAATCCTACGACTCGACCTCCAACAAGCGCTATAGCCTCTCCGAACAAACCGCGAAAATCGTAAAGGGGCTCAAGGAGCCCGCAACGATTTACTACTACGACCGGCCCACCGGGTTCAGCCGCGCGAAGGACACTCTGGATGAGTACGCCAATCTTTCACCGAAAGTCCGCGTGCAATATGTGGATCTCGAAAAGAATCCGCTAGCGGCCCGCGAGGCCGGGGTCAAAAGCCTGGGCACCGCCATCGTGCAGATTGGGTCGCGAAAAGAGGAAGCCAACGGGCTAACCGAGGAAGGCATCACGGGAGCATTTATCCGGGACCTCAAATCGAGCACGCGAACCGTTTGTTTCGTGACCGGCAGCGGCGAACATCAGATCGACGAAACGGGGCCCGGCGGATATTCGCGGTTCAAAGACTTGCTGGGCAAAGAGAGCTACGAAACGAAGTCCATTAATTTGCTGACGAAAGCGGAGGTTCCGAGCGACTGCACGGTGCTCGCGGTGGGAGGTCCGAAGTCGGATTATCAGCAGCCGGAAGTGGACTCGATCAAAAAATACATCGAGGATGGCGGGCGCGCGATGTTTTTGCTCAATCCGCCGTTGAAGATGGGCCGGTCGGAGATTGCCGACAACGACGCGCTCTCGACAGTCCTGGAGAGCTGGGGCGTCACACCGGACAAAGACTTGATCCTGGACCTCAATCCCATTGGCCAACTCGCCGGTCTTGGGTATCAAGATGCGCTGGTGACGCACTACGACTCGCACGAAATCGTCAACGCGATGAAAGGGACCGCAACGGCGTTCCCCTATTCACGCTCGCTGGAAATCAAGAGCGGGGGCAAGACGACAGTCGACAAGCTGTTCGAGACCTCGGAAACAAGCTTGGCAACCGAGAAACTGGATACGCCGCGTATCAATGCAAACGATCCGAAGAATAAAAAAGGGCCACTGACCCTGGCCGCTGCGGGCTCCTACCGGACGGGCAAAGAGAACACCCAGGGGCGCTTTGTGGTGGTTGGCAGTTCGGACTGGGTCGCCAATGGATTTATTTCGTTCAATGGAAACCGCGATCTGGCGATGAATACCATCAACTGGCTGGCGTCGGATGAAGAATTAATTTCGATCCGTCCCAAGGAGCGCGACGACCGGCGAATCACGATGACGCGGGCGCAGTTGAACTGGGTGGGCATTACCAGCCTGGGACTCCTGCCGCTCGCGGTGGTGATTGCCGGAGTGACGGTTTGGTGGCGGAGAAGGTAGGGGCGCGCCGCTTCGCCTCTGGGAGATTTATAGGGAAAGAGTTTATGAAAGGTAGAGGATTGCTTTTCGCTGCAATTGTGCTTGCGGCATTAACCGGGACTCTGTACTGGTCGAACCACCGGAAGCCGGCCGCGAGCAGCGCGGCTTCCGCGGCGGAAGCTTCTCCGAAGATTCTGGATGTGAAGCCGGCGGAGGTCGCCAGCATCACGATTTCGAAGCCCGGCGCCGCAGATCTGACGCTGGCCAAAAACGACTCGGGCAAATGGCAAATCACTTCTCCGAAGCCTTTGAAGGCCGATCAGGACGCCGTCTCGAGCCTGCTTTCCACACTTTCGCCCCTGGATTCCGATAGGGTCGTCGAGGACAAGGCCGCGGACCTCAGCCCGTACGGTCTGGCAAAGCCAGCCGTGGAAATCAGCATCACGGAGAAGAACAAGAAGTCCGAGGAATTGCTGCTCGGCGATGATACGCCTGCGAGCAGCGGGGCGTATGCCGCGGTGAAGGGCGATCCACGCGTGTTTGTGATAGCGAGCTACCACAAATCGGGGTTGGAGAAGAGCGTAAATGATCTGCGGGACAAGCGGCTGCTGACGTTTGATTCGGAGAAGCTAAGCCGGGTGGAGTTGACGGCCAAAAAACAGACCATCGAGTTCGGGCGCAACAAAGACCAGTGGCAGATCCTGAAGCCCAAGCCGCTGCGGGCGGACCAGCCAGCGGTGGAAGACCTGGTCCGGTCGCTGGGGGATGCGAAGATGGAGTTGGGCGCGACGGACGACGAGAAAAAAGATATGAGCGCATTCAACACAGGCACTCCTGTGGGAACGGCAAAAGTTACGGACGTCGCCGGGATGCAGGAGCTACAGGTGCGCAAGAACAAGGACGACTATTACGCGAAATCGAGTGCGGTGGCGGGCGTGTACAAGGTTTTGTCCTCGGTGGGCACTTCGGTGGACAAGAGCCTCGAGGACTTTCGAAACAAGAAGGTTTTTGATTTCGGGTTTGCCGATCCGGAAAAAATCGAGATTCGCGACGGCGCGAAGAGCACGTTTCTGACGCGCAACGGGTCCGACTGGTGGTCCAACGGAGTCAAGATGGATGAAGGCAACGTGAGCACGCTGGTGGCGGACATTCGCGCGCTGACCGCGACAAAATTTCCGGACAGCGGCTTCACCACGCCTTCGATCGAGATAACGGTCACTTCCGACACGGGGAAGCGCGTGGAGAAGGTGCAAATCGCAAAGAATGGCGACAATTACGTGGCCAAGCGCGAGAATGAACCTGCGCTCTATGAATTGAGCGCCACGGCCATAAAGGACCTGCAAGACGCTCGGGCGGGATTGAAGCCTGCCGCACCCCCGCCGGCCCCAGCACCCAAGAAAAAATAACCGGCATTTTTGCGGACGCGCCGGAATGACATTAGCGCCTATCTTCGCGCGTCACCGAAGTTATCGAACGTTTCCCGGTGCGGTTGCGCATGCCCGGGGGCTCCTCTAAACTGATTTTTCTCACTTCACCCGGGAGTGCAATTGCGAACTTTCGCGCGAGTTGTTTTCTGGCTTCTTGGGGTTCTCGTTATTTTTGCTGCCGCGCTGGCCTGGTGGTTTGTCTACCGCCCGCTGCCACAGCTCGAGGGAAGCATTCGCCTTCCCGGCCTTCAGCAACAGGTTACGGTGGACCGCGACGGATGGGGCGTGCCGCACATTCGCGCCGCTTCGGTCGAGGATTTGGCCGAGGCCCAAGGTTACGTCATGGCACAGGATCGGCTGTGGCAAATGGATTTGCTGCGGCGGGTGGCGCGCGGGCAGCTTTCCGAGATTCTGGGTGAGAGAACGCTGCAAATTGACAAAGATTTTCGCACGCTCGGATTGGGGCGGGCGGCGGACCGCGAAGTGACGACACTGGATCCGGAGCCGCACAAGATTCTGGAAGCGTACGCGCGCGGAGTAAATAGATTCATCGAGCAGCACGAGAGCAACCTGCCGCTGGAGTTTTCGCTGCTTCGCTACAAGCCACAACCCTGGAAACCGGCGGATACACTGGCGGTTTCTGGCTACATGTATCGAACGTTGGCGGACACCAGGGAACGCGAAATGAATCGCGCCAAAGTCACCGAGCGCGCGGGATCCGATCGCGCCCGGGACCTGTTTTCGCCGGAATCGACGATGGACCATTTTGTCGTTGGCGATCCGAATGTGCCGGATGACGGTTCGCAGCGTTCGGCGACCGATCCGGACGATGATGACGACGACATGCAGCCGGATACAGTTTTCAAAGCCGACCTCGTCGAGCCACCTGGCGAAGCGTCAGAAAGCGGCGCCCCAGACTTGACATCGGCGCTGGCGCAATCCGCGGTGGAATTTCTCGCGGAATCGCGTAGCGAAATTAGGCAAGGCCTGGGCAGCAACAATTGGGTGGTCAGCGGCGCGCACACGGCTACAGGAAAGCCGCTCCTCGCGAACGATACGCACCTCGATCTGGTGATGCCGTCGATTTGGTACGAAGTGCACATCACGGCGCCTGGATGGAACGTCAAAGGGTTGACGCTGCCCGGCGCGCCGATGGTGATCATCGGGCACAACGAGCGCATCGCGTGGGGATTTACAAACAACGGAGCAGATGTCCAAGATCTATACATCGAGATATTCAATCCGGATACGCCGGATGAGTATCGCGTGAAAGGTTCTTGGGCCAGGGCGCAGGTCCTCGAGGAGATCATTCACATCAAAGGGCAGCCTGACGTACATTTTCCTGTCACGGTCACGCGCCATGGGCCTGTGGTGCATCGCGAAAGAGACAAGGGCTACGCCATGCGCTGGACAGCCACGGAACCTGGTGGGCTGGCCAACAGCTACACCTGGCTGGGCAAGGCGCGCAATTGGAAAGAGTTTCGCGAGGCGATGAAACGTGTTTGGGGGCCGGCACAAAACGCGGTCTACGCGGACGTGGAGGGGAATATCGGATACATCATGGCGGCGCGCGTGCCGATTCGAAAGAAGGGGCGCGGCGAAGTACCTGAGCTGGGAGACAACGACGATTACGAGTGGACCGGATATATTCCCTTCGACCAGCTTCCCCAGGCGCTTAACCCCGATAGCGGGTTGATCGTCACCGCAAACGCGCGCGTGGTGGGACCAAACTACAAGCCGTACTTGACGGACCGCTGGGAAGATCCGTACCGTACGGCGCGCATCTGCGATTTGCTGCACGACCGGCGCGACTTGCGCGTGGAGGACATGCTGAAGGTACAAACGGACACGTATAGCTATCCGCACGTGTTTCTTGCCGAGCAATTGCTCGCCGCCGCCAAAACGGCGAAGCCGAAAGACCTGCGCACACAAAAGCTAATTGACGGCCTGAAGGATTGGAATGGAATCGCCGATGCCCATTCGCCTGAGATTTCTTTCCTGCACGGGGTGCGCCGCGGTGCACTAGAGCTGATTTTGGAGCCCATTCTTGGGGAGGAAACAGGCCACTATCAGTGGCGCACCATGACATTTCTGCAGAGGACACTTACGAATCGGCCTGCCAAATGGCTGCCCGCAGCCTACAAGAGTTACGATGAACTTCTGGTTGCGGCGGCGGACCTGGCGGTGAAGAGGCTCGCAGAAGACAGCAAGAGCGAACGGGTGGAAGACTGGGCGTGGAAGAATTTCAATTCGCTGGACATGTTCCATCCGCTCGGGCACGGGGGCGTTTTAAAGAAGGCTCTCAGCATTGCCGGCAAGCCGCAATTGGGGACCGTTTACAGCGTACGCTCGGCGACGAAAACGCATGGGCCGGCGATGCGATTTGTCGCCAATCCGGCGAATTGGGACGAATCCATTCTGCTGATTACTTCCGGCGAATCCGGCCAGCCCGGCAGCCGCCACTATTCGGACCAGTTTTCGTATTGGTACGAAGGCAGGCCGATTCTTGCGCCGTTTAGCGACGCCGCTGAGGTCAAAGCGACGAAGCACACGCTCACGCTCAAGCCGGGCTCCTGAAGCATGGAAGCACGCCCACGCCGATGCCGGAATTGCCTGAAGTCGAAGCGGTGGTACGCACGCTGCGGCCGCTGGTGCAAGGGCAGCGCATTCGCTGCGTTCACGTTTTTCACCCCATCGCGGTGAAACCACAGAATGCGTCTCGTTTGGCGGACGCTGCAACAGAGCGATGCATTCAGCGCGTGGACCGCAAAGGGAAATATGTACTTCTTGCGTTGGATCGCGGTTTGCTGACTTTGCATTTTCGGCTTGATGGACAGCTTGTGTGGTTTTCGAATGGAGCCGAGTTGCTCGAACGCGCGAATGTCAAGGAAAATGGAACTCATGTGGACGTTGCGTTCGAATTTGGAAGAGGGGTTCTCGGTTTCGCCGACCGCCGACATTTTGGCCGCGTGCATGCGTGGGAGCATCTGGAGGAAAGCGCAGGGCTGTCGTCGCTGGGAATCGACGCACTGTCGAAGGATTTCACGGCAGGGCGATTCCGCGAAATGCTGGCCGGATCTGCGCGGCCGTTGAAAGATTTCTTACTGGATCAAACCCGCGTCGCGGGTTTGGGAAACATCTATTCTTGCGAGTCACTCTGGCATGCGCGGCTCGACCCGCGACGCCGCGCTAAATCGTTGAAGCCGGAGGAGGCGCGCCGCCTGCACAAAGCAATTGTGTCGGTTCTGGCGCGTGCCTTAGAATGCTGCCTACACCCGGCGCCGGACTTTCACGATTCGCAATGGTGGTTTCAGGGACTGGAGAAGATTTTGCGCGCTTACGGCCGCGAAGGAGAGGCGTGCCGCCGGTGCGGAGCGGCGATTCAGCGAATCGACCAAGCTGGCCGCTCGACCTACTTCTGCCGGCGGTGCCAGAAATGAACGCGATATGGAGCGAAGGTTTATTTCGTGAATACATCCGCACCCAAAAAGCCTGAACCGCCCAAGAAGCCCGACTTCGAGCGTTCGCTCGCACGGCTGGAAGAAGTCGTGCGCCGGCTGGAAAGCCCGCAGCTTTCCCTGGACGATGCGATGAAACTGTTCGAGGAGGGCGTCGCGCTTTCCCGCGAGTGCCAGAAACAGCTCGAAGAAGCGGAAGGCCGCGTAGAAATCCTACTCAAAAAGGCGGACGGCAAGTTGACGGCAGAACCGTTTGATCCGGAGCGAGAGGCGGAATCTTGACATTTCGTACACTGTCCGCCTGCGCGGCTTCCATCTCACGATGAAACTTTCCCCTTTTTTTGAGGAAGATCGTTTGGCGGTCGATGCCGCGCTTGACCGGCTGCTGCCTGCCGAGACCGTGCAGCCAGCTTCGATTCACACGGCCATGCGCTACAGCGTTTTTGCCGGCGGGAAGCGCATGCGGCCTATTCTATGTCTGGAGACTGCGCGGATTTTTTCAAGTGACGTCACTCCTGCGCTGCATCCGGCTTGCGCGCTCGAATTCATCCATACGTATTCACTCATTCACGACGACTTGCCCGCGCTCGACAATGACGACTTGCGCCGCGGCAAGGCGACTTGCCACAAGAAATTTGGCGAGGCACTGGCGATTCTCGCAGGAGATGGACTTCTGACCCTGGCGTTCGAAACGATCGGTGCGACGCAAGTGCCTGCAGAACGACGGGCCGCGATCCTCACAGAAGTTGCCAGCTCCGCCGGCACGGTCAATGGCATGGTTGGCGGACAAGTAGCGGACATCGAAGCGGAACGCAAGCCCGTCGACGAAAAGATGCTCGAATACATTCACCGGTCCAAGACGGCAGCGCTGATTCGGGCTTCCGTCACGGCAGGTGCATTGTGCGCGGGCGCCGGCGCGGATGACGTCGCGCGGCTCCGGGGCTTTGGCGAAACCGTTGGCTGGGCCTTCCAAGTTACCGACGACATTCTGGATGTCGAAGAGTCTTCTGCAGCGCTTGGCAAGACTGCTGGCAAAGATCTGGCACAGCAAAAAGCGACTTATCCCGCTGTGCACGGGCTAGAGCGCTCGCATCAGATCGCCAACGAACTCGCCACCAAAGCGATTGCGGAACTTGCACCGTACGGCGAGCGCGCCGCGCGCCTGCGCGAAATCGCCGAATTCCTTGTCCTCCGCAGAACCTGAAAAAGATTCGGGGCCCTATGAAGGAAAAGGCAGCTCGAACTCGCCTGGACTTACTTCTTGTGGAGCGCAAGCTTGCCGAATCTCCCGAAAAAGCGGCAGCCGTGATCCTTGCCGGCGAAGTACAGGTGGATGGGCAGCGCCTGGACAAGGCAGGCACGTTGGTTGCGCGCGCTGCCAAAATTGAGGTGGCCAGCCGGCACCAAAAATATGTCAGCCGTGGCGGATTCAAGCTGGAAGGTGCGCTCAAGGATTTTTCCGTCGATCCGGCAGGCCTGGTATGCCTGGACATCGGTTCTTCGCATGGCGGCTTCACAGATTGTCTATTGCAACGGGAAGCGACCCGGGTCTATGCCGTGGACGTCACTATCGAGCAGCTCGACTGGAAGCTGCGACAGGACGCGCGCGTGGTTCCGGTCAAGAAAAATGCACGCGACTTGCAATCAGGAGATATTCCGGAACTAACCGACCTGGTGGTCATCGATGTCTCTTTTATCTCCGTCGAAAAAGTCTTGGAACCAGCGGCAAAGCTCGCCAAACCCCGCGCTATATTTGTCATCCTGATCAAGCCGCAGTTTGAATTGCCTCGCAAACAAGTGGGCGCCGGAGGAATTGTGAAGGGTAAAAGACTGCGGGAAAAAGCAGTTTTGGCTGTGAGCAAGCATGCAAAATCTCTAGGTTTCAAGTTTCTCAAGGTTCGCCCGAGCCGAGTGGCCGGGGCCGAAGGAAATCAGGAGTATTTTCTCTACGCGCGAAAAAAGTCTGTAGAGTAGAATCGCAAACGCCCATGCAGCCTGGCAAAACCGTTCAAACGATAGGCATCCTTTCCCGACGCGGTCGCGCACAACTCTCCGTGGTGGTTCCGCCTTTACTGAAATGGCTGCGAGAGCATGAGATCGAACCGGTTCTTGATGAGGAGACCGCGAAGGCGCTGCCGGGGGGGCTGCTAGGCCAACCAGCCCGGGCGGTGGCGGACGCTTCGCAGCTTCTGTTGGTTCTCGGCGGAGATGGCACGATACTCGCCGCCGCGCGTCTGGCGGCGCCGCGGCGGATTCCCATTTTGCCCATTAACATGGGCCGGCTGGGCTTCCTCACGAGCTTCACGCTCGATGAACTTTATCCTGCGCTGGAAGAAGTCCTGCGGGGCCAGCCGCCCATCAGCCGGCGGGCAATGTTGCAAACCGAGTTGGTGCGCGGAGGCGCGGTCGTGGAAACACAATGCGCGCTCAATGAAGCAGTTGTTCACAAGGGCTCGTTTGCGCGAATGATTGAGCTGGAGCTGACCATCGATGAGGATTTTGTCTGCCGTTATCGCGCGGATGGATTGATCGTTTCCAGCCCCACAGGCTCCACGGCCTATTCCCTGTCCGCCGGCGGTCCCATCCTACATCCTGCAGTGGGTGCTTACATCGTCACGCCGATCTGTCCGCACATGCTGAGCGACCGCCCGCTGGTGGTTCCCGATTCATCCTGCATCGAAGTGCGACTGAACGGCGACACCGAGTCCGTGTATCTGACGATCGACGGGCAACGCGGCCTCCCCATGCAGCCGACGGACATCGCGCGCGTGCGCCGGGCCAAGGAACCGTTGCAACTGATCCAGCCGCCGCAAAAGCCGTACTTTGAGATTCTGCGCAACAAGCTGAAATGGGGCGAAGCTTGAGCGCGAGGGCCGCCGTTTCTTTCCCGCTTGCGTTGCTAAGTTCACTTGGAGCGATTTATGAGACTGGCCTTTATCATTGCCATCGTTTTTCTGTTGCCCTGCGTAAGCGCTCAGGCGCAGGAGCCTTCTTTTGCGGATGTGGTCGTTGTACACGGACACGTGTGGACCGTGGATCCTCAGCACCCGCGGGCCGAAGCTTTGGCTATTCATGGCGGACGTATTGTAGCGGTGAGTTCCGACGCGGAAATTGCGAAATGGATTGGACCCGCAACGAAAAAGATCGATGCGCAGGGCAAGAGCGTGCTTCCCGGATTCATCGACGCGCACGCGCATTTCAGCAGCGGTGGTGGCGAAATTAGCAGCGTGCATCTGCGCGACGCAAACACGCCGCAGGAATTTGCCCGGCGCATTGGCGAACAAGCCAGGAAACTGCCGAAAGGCGAGTGGATGCTTGGTGGCACCTGGGACCACGAACTCTGGGGCGGCACTGCTCTTCCCGCGCACGATTGGGTCGATGCGCTTACGCCGGACAACCCGGTTTTCGTCAGCCGCTATGACGGACACATGGCTATGGCCAATACGCTCGCTCTGCATCTTGCTGAAATTACGCGCGAAACGAAAGATCCGCCGGGAGGAACGATTGTCCGCGACCAAGAGGGCAATCCCACGGGCCTGCTCAAGGATGCGGCTATGCGTCTGGTCTACCGCGTCATTCCCCCGCCTTCGGAAGAGCAGCTCCTGCGCATGATTCATGCCTCGATGGACGACGCGCGCCGCTTCGGCGTGACCAGCATTCACGACATCAGCTCGACCGAAGATGTACGGGCTTACCAGATTCTGTCGGCGCGCGGCGAATTGACGCTGCGCATCTACTGCATCACGCCGCTTCCTCAATGGCAAGCTCCGGCCACGGCCGGAATTCGCGCGGGCTTTGGCAACGATTGGATCCATTTCGGGGCGCTCAAGGGATTTGCGGACGGCTCTTTGGGCTCGACCACTGCTCTTTTCGAGAAGCCGTACAACGACGCTCCGGAAACTTCCGGTTTGCCCAACGAGATGATGCTGCCCGAAGGAAACATGCTGCAGATGGCTCTGGGTACCGACAAAGCTGGTCTGCAATTGGCCGTTCATGCCATCGGCGACAAGGCCAACCGCATGATGCTGGACGTTTATGCGGAAGTTGCCAAGCAGAACGGCGCGCGCAGCGACCGGCGCTGGCGTATCGAGCACGCGCAGCACCTTCGCCCGGAAGATTTTGCTCGCTTTGCGCAGCTTGGGGTCATTGCCTCGGTGCAGCCGTATCACGCGATTGACGACGGCCGCTGGGCGGAGAAACGCATTGGCCACGAGCGCGCCAAAACGACGTACGCCTTTCGAACGTTCCTGGACCACGGCGTGCGCTTGGCATTCGGGAGCGATTGGACGGTGGCTCCGTTGAATCCCATGCTTGGGCTTTATGCGGCCGTGACGAGGGCGACGCTCGATGGAAAAAATCCTGGCGGCTGGTTTCCGGAGCAGAAACTAACGCTCGAAGAGGCCGTTCAGGCTTACACCATGGGTTCCGCCTTCGCGGAGTTTCGCGAAAAAGAGAAAGGCTCGCTCACGCCCGGAAAATTCGCAGACGTTGTTGTGCTAGACGGCGATTTGTTCTCGATGGCCCCGGAGAAGATCAAGGACGTGACCGTGCGCTATACGATCGTGGGCGGAAAAGTCGTCTACGAAGCGGCAAGGAACTAATCCAAGATATCTGTTCGCTGCAAATCTTCTTGCGTTTCGCGCCGGCGAATCAATCGAAAGCTGTCTCCGTCTACGAGGACTTCCGCGGGCCGACAACGTGCATTGTAATTCGAGGCTAGAACCATTCCGTAAGCGCCGGCTCCCCAAATGGCCAGCAGGTCTCCGGTTTGGACTTTGCCCAGCGGCCAGCCGTGAAGAAAACAATCTCCGGTTTCGCACACGGGACCGACGATGTCCGCACGCGCCTGACTGGAGTTGCGCGCTTTTCCGTCGCGCATGACTTTTGTAATGGGATGAATCGCTCCGTAAAGCGAAGGCCGCATCAAGTCGTTCATCGCGCCGTCTACAATTACGAAGCGTTTGCCGCGATTCGTCTTTGTATACACGACGCGCGTAAGCAGCACCGCCGATTGTGCAATGATGGAGCGGCCCGGCTCTAAGAGAATCTCTATCTCTGCTCCGAGAACAAGTTCCTTGATCAGTTTTGCGTAGTCCCTGCGTTTCGGCGGCTTTTGATCTGAATATCGCACTCCCAACCCGCCACCGACATCGAGATACCGAAGAGGAATTCCCTGGGACTTCAGTTCTTTGCTATATCCCACCAAACGCTTCACCGCTCTGCGAAAAGGCTCAAGCGTGGTGATCTGGGAGCCGATGTGGGCGCTGAGTCCTTCCCAGCGAATCCATTTCGAATCCCGGTGCGCGAGATACAGCCGCCTGGCTTCCTTCCAGTCGAGCCCGAATTTGTGCTCGTGACGCCCGGTGGCGATATGCGGGTGCCCGCCGGCAAACACGTCGGGATTCACGCGGATGGCGGTTGCCGGAGGTCTTCCACCCTTCTGGACGAGGCACGCGGCTTCGTCGGTCAAGATTTCAAGTTCCGCTTCGGATTCCACGTTAAAAAGCAAGATTCCCGAATCAGCGTCTTGGACGCCAACTCGATAATTCAGGGCTTCGCGAATTTCCGCGCGGCTTTTCCCTACCCCGGAGAAAACAATGCGGTTACCGGGCACGCCAATATATTGCAAGAGCCGCAATTCGCCGCCGGAAACAATATCGAACCCGCTGCCCAGTTTGGCCAGGTGCTGCAAAATGGAAAGATTCCCGTTGGACTTCACGGCAAAACACAGCGTGTGACGAGCGCCCTCCAGACCTTGCTGGAATTCGCGATACGCGTCTTCCATGGCGGCACTACTATACAAATACGTCGGCGTCCCAACCTCGCCGGCTACCGAGTCCAGCGACACGCCTTCGCAAAACACTTGCTCCGCGGATTGACCGGACGGAGCCTTCTTCCAGGCAAAATGGGGCGTGAAGGCAACGGGGTCGACGAAATTCAATTTGCGGGCGGGGCCGGCCGTCGAAGGACTCATCGGACTTTCATCACCACTAGCGTCCGGTCATCGAAAAGGGGCGCGCTTTGCGTAAACCAGTCCACTTCGCTCAGGATTCGGTCCGCCAACTCCGCTGCCGTCAGTTCGTGGTGCTTTTCAATCAGTTCGCGCAACCGCGTGATGCCAAAGAATTGGCCTTCGCTATTGGAGGTTTCGGCGATGCCGTCGGAGTGAAACACGAGAATATTGCCCGGCTCGAGGGTGACTCCCCATTCGTCGTAGGTCACGTCCTCGTAAATTCCCAGCGGAAATCCTGTCAATTCGATCTTGCCGCAGCGATGGTCTTTGTAGAGCAGCGGTTGCGACTGGCCAGCATTGGCCACGCGCAGTTTTTGACGGCCCTTTTGCCACGTTGCAAAACATGCCGTCATAAATCGTCCCTCGATGCGCCGCGCGCCGACGAGCTGATTCATCTGCTTTAACATTTCCGCAGGCTGGAGTTTCTGCGGGGCAAGGCTGCGCATGATTCCAATGGCTACGGCACCGTACAGCGCCGCCGCCGTTCCTTTTCCGCTCACGTCACCGAGTGCGATGCCCAGTTGCTGCGGGCCGTAGTGCAAGAAATCGTACAGATCGCCGCACACTTCGCGAGCGGACAAGTAACGCGCGGCGATGTCCACGCCATAATCTTCTGTAGGAACCGGCTGGAGCAGCGCGCCTTGAATCCTCTTGGCCGCCTGCAGATCTCGCTCCAGCCGCGCCTCTTCTTTCGCGAGTTGCTCGTACAGTCGTGCGTTTTCCAACGACACGGCCAGATTCGCAGCGAGAATGGAAAGCGTCTGCACATGATCCTGAGTGAAATAATTGGGAATCGGGCTTTCCAGATCCAACACGCCAATGACCTTCCCTTTGTGCATCATGGGAATCGCCAATTCGGACCGCGTCTCCGGATTCACCATGATGTAGCGCGGATCCACCGTGACGTCCGGCACCAGGACAGGCTCCTTCAGCGTCGCTGCCGCGCCCACAATGCCCTCACTCACCGTAGCGCGCAATCTCCCTTGCACGCTTTGTCCGTGTTTCACGTCCACGCGGTGCCGGAAAACTTTTTGCTCTTCGTCGTAGAGCATGATGCTCAAGATCTGATAATCGATCACGCGCTTGGTTTGTTCCGCTGCGCGCCGGAGCAATTCTTCGACATCCAGAATAGCGCTGGTTTCGCGGCCCACTTCCGTCAACACGAGAAGGGTCTCCGTCTGCGCCTTCACTTGCTCAAACAGACGGGCATTTTCGATGGCGATTGCCAGGCGAGTGCCCAACAGCGTCAATATGTTTTGCTGGTCGCGCGTGAAGTAGTCGAGGTGCCTGCTCTGAATATCCAGCACCCCCACGCATTTCCCGCGCACAATCAGCGGCACCGCCAGCTCGGACCGCACGCTGTCGATCGCATTGATGTATCGGGGGTCCTTGGAAGTGTCGCTTACGCGCACGGAATGGCCAGTAGCTGCGGCCGTTCCCGTGATTCCCTGCCCCAAGGGGATGCGCAAATTTTCAGCCAACTCTCTGGGATAGCCGATGGCGAAACGATGCCGAAGATAGCTTCCGTCCCCTTCGATCATGAGCACGCCAAAGATTTCGTAGTCAATATGCCTCTTGATGAGCGCCGCCGCGCGCGCCAATACTTCGTCCAGGTCCAGCGAGGCATTCACTTCCTCGCCGATCTCGGCTAGCGTGGCGAGCACTTCTGTGGAGACTTCCGAGCCGCCGTTCAGCGCAGCGGCTATGATGTGTTCTTCTGTTGGATTCATGGACGGCAATTAGTATAGCAGGTGGCGGAGACAGAACTGCTTTACGGGGTGCGAATCGCCAACTCACTCATGGCGCTGATTGTTCTGCAGAAAGCTGCGTATCAAAACAACTTTAGGTATACCGCTGCTCGTTGTTCTGCCTCTTTGCAGCGCTCCCTAGCGTCAAGATGCCCACGTAAGGCAAATTGCGGTAGCGGTCCGAATAATCCAGGCCGTATCCCACGACAAATTCGTTGGGAATCGTGAAGCCCACGTAATCGGCACGCACGGGCGCAATCCGGCGTCCTACCTTGTCCAGCAGCACAGCAACTCTGAGGTGCTTCGGTTTGCGCTGCTGGAAAAGACGAAGCAGATATTGCAGCGTCATTCCCGTGTCCAGGATGTCTTCGACGACGATTACCGTTCGGCCTTCGATGCTGGAGTCCAGGTCGCGCGTAAGGCGCACTTGCCCGGAAGAATGCGTATCCTGTCCGTAGCTCGCCACCGCGATGAAATCAAAGGAAACGTCGCCGGGAATGTTCCGCGCGAGGTCGACAAGGAAGAACACTCCTCCCTTCAGCACGCTGACGAGGTGCAGCCGTTCTCCCGGAAAATCTCTGCGAATCTCTTTCGCGAGGACGCGGATTCTCCTCTGAATCCGGACCGCCGTGATCAGCACACGAACGCCAGCCTTTTGTCCGTGCCTGATTCTTTGTTTCGCCGCACTTGCTTCTGGCATCCCCGTTCCCTGCGTACGGAAACGCGACTCTACCGCACGCATGCCGCCAAGGCAAATCCCAAGGCTGTCATGGCGCAGTCCCGTGCGTGCTTTGGGGCCGCTTCGGGTGTGAGCGTCCAGCGAAATGGCAAATCCCAGGGCCGAGTTTTTCCACAGCCCTTAGCTTGGTCTTCATTTCACTCTTGTGATACAAGATAGGCCATTCACCGAGTCTAGTGCAGTGTAAAACAGGTGCGTGTGTTCATCAGCTTTGATACAAAGCTTTGACACAAACGGAAGCCACCCTTTCACCCCGCGGGACAGCGCCGAGTATGTACTTGCAGCGCATCGCTCCATGTGTTCTCTAGGAGGAATGTCCATGCGAGAAAATGAGACCGGATTCTTCCTTTTCAAGGCGTGCTTTGTGTCCATCGCGATGATCATGGCATTGTTCTTGTGTACGTCGGGGGGTTTTGCGCAATCCACTACGGACGGCGCCATCGGCGGCACGGTCACGGATGCTAGCGGTGCCGCAGTGCCGGGGGCCAAGGTGACGGTCAAAAGCCTTGGCACCAACGCTGAAGAGCTGGTCATGACCGACGACACCGGGTATTTTCGTGTCGGCAAGTTACCGCCCGCCGCGTACAGCGTTACCGTAAGTGCTCCGGGCTTTGCACCCTTCACCGTCGAGCGCGTAGTTGTTCAGGTCGGCAGCGTCACGGACGTGCCTGCAAAGCTGAACGTTGCCGCGGCGGGGGCGACGGTTGTGGTTACGGCCGAAATCCCGCAGATCAATACCAACTCCGCAGAATTCGCTCCCACTGTCGATCAGACGGCCATTGGCAACCTCCCCATCAACGGCGGCCGCTGGTCTAATTTCGTTCTTCTCACTCCCGGCGCAGTGAATGACGTCAACGGTTTTGGACTCATCAGCTTCCGCGGCATGAGCACACTGCTCAACAACAACACGGTGGACGGCGGCGACAATAATCAGGCCTTCTTTTCCGAAGAGCGCGGCCGCACGCGCATCGGCTATTCCAGCGCCAAGGCTGCCGTTCAGGAATTTCAGGTGAACACTTCGAACTACTCCGCAGAATACGGGCGGGCCGCCGGCGCTGTGGTCAACACGGTCACGAAGAGCGGCACGAATCAGTACTATGGCGAAGCGTATTTCTACGATCGCGATAATTCCTGGGGCGCCATCAATCCCTTTACCACCCTCACGAACAAGATCACGCTAGTCACCTCCCCTTATGCGCCGACCGACGTTCGCAAAATGTACGGTTTCGGTGTTGGCGGCCCCATCAAAAAAGACAGAATCTTTTTCTTTTTGGCCTTTGACCGCTACGACCGCAACTTCCCTGGGACCGCCAAAGCCACAACTCCCAGCGCCTTTTTCGCCCTTCCACTCGCGAACCTCACCACTGCTTACACCATGGACGGAACTACGAACTGTTTCCAAAGCAACGGAAATAGCAACATCAACACCGGCAACGCTAAGGCGGGCGTTCCGAACCCATTCACCACGGGCGCTACTGCCGTGCCCAACGGAGCCAACGTGGCCTCGGCCACCAGTGGAGCGTGCACGTTGGTAGGCAACCTCGGCTTGGGCAACGGGAACTACGCCGCGGGTCTTGCAGATTACACGAACGGACTCAGCGGGCTCACCAATGAAACAGGGCCCGTGCCGCGCAAGGGCCAGGCGACCATCTTCTTCCCCAAGATTGACTGGCAGATTAGTTCCAAAAACCACGCCACGGTCGAGGTGAATCGCACCCGTTGGTACTCCCCGGCCGGTATCCAAACCCAGGCCAGCAACACGTTTGGCGTCGCCAGTTTCGGCAACGACTACGTGAGAGACACCTGGGGCGTAGCCAAGCTCTACACTTCCTTCACTGCGACGCTCACGAATGAAGCTCGCTTCCAATACGGCCGCGATTTCGAATTCGAATTCGCCCAGCCGCCAACCTCTTACGAGCAGGCCAACTTCGTTACCTCACCGAACTTCCCGGGTTATACCAATCCCCTCGGTCTGCCTCCGGACGTCTTTATTACCAACGGCTTCGACATGGGCGTTCCCACTTTTCTGCAGCGACCGGCTTTCCCCGATGAACGCCGCACGCAATACGCGGACACCGTTTCGTGGTCCCACGGCAAGCATGCCATCAAATTCGGCGCGGACATTGCGCCCACCAATGACCTGAGCGAGAATCTGCGCCTTCAATATGGATCTTTCAGCTATAGTTCCGTCGCAAACTATCTGTCCGACCTGATCTCGCCCAATCACTGTGGCCCCACGCAGAGTTCTTCCTGTTACTCCAGCTACCAACAAGCCTTCGGTCCCCTCGGCTTCGCCTTCCATACCAACGACTTGGCCTTCTTTGCCGAAGATAGCTGGCGAATGTTGCCCCGGTTCACTCTTAATATCGGCCTCCGCTACGAATACGAAATGCTCCCCGGCGTTATTCTCCCGAATCCCGCGGTTCCGCAAACTCAGCAAATGCCCAGCGACAAAAACAATCTCGGTCCGCGCATCGGCTTTTTTGCCTGGGACGTTACTGGCAGTGATCACTCCGTCGCCTGAAAGGCGACGGCTTCTCGCGGCACGCATGAGGCGACATCCTCTACGTTATGCCGCGAACGCCCGATCCGGGCGCGTTGCAGTATGACTTGCGCGCTGACCACGTCACGAGGCGCCGAC
>WNES01000341.1_pt1 | contig 24891 bp, 29 predicted proteins | sample 5399931 | NCBI WGS metagenome assembly WNES01 (sample SAMN13153332, study PRJNA577476) | soil metagenome | isolation source: 20 cm grassland meadow soil 2 days after 3rd rain plot 5 | place: USA:California | collected 2015-11-11
CGCTGCAAAAACTGCACGGCTACAAAAACGTTCACCAAATTCCGAAGGTTGAGAAGGTGGTTATTAACACCTCGATCGGCTCGCAATCGGATGTGAAGCAAGCGCTGGAAGAAGCCAAAGCCGAACTCGCGCTGATCACGGGCCAGCGTCCAATGGAAACCCTGGCGAAGAAAAGCATCTCCAATTTCAAATTACGCAAGGGTCAGGCGATTGGCGCGAAGGTAACCTTGCGTGGAGAGCGCATGTACGAATTTCTCGAGCGCTTCATCAAGGCCGCTCTCCCGCGTATTCGTGACTTTCGCGGCGTGTCGCCGCGTTGTTTTGACAAGCACGGCAACTATACTCTCGGCGTTTCGGATCAGTCGATCTTCCCTGAGATCGAGCTCGATAAAATCAAGCGAAATATCGGATTTGATGTTACAATCGTCACGACGGCACGCACCGACGAGGAAGCCAAATCGCTTTTAAGCGAGATGGGGATGCCGTTTAGCGACCGGGCAAAGAAACCCGCTGCGCAAGCCGCCTGATTCTCATGAGTACTATTACTGATCCCATTGCCGATTTTCTCGCGCGTCTCCGTAACGGGACGCGGGCGCAGAAGCCGGAAGTACTGGTCCCGTACTCGAAAATCAAGGCCGAGATCGCCCGGATCTTGAAAGATGAAGGCTACATCACGGACTACTTGATTGACACGAGCGCGGCGCATCCACAGATCAAGATCACGAACAAGCTCGCTAACCGTTCGAGCGCCATCGCAGGGTTGCGGCGGGTGAGCCGCCCGGGATTGCGCCGATACGTTAGCGCGGACGAAATTCCGCGGGTCCTTGGTGGAATGGGTCTGGCAATTCTGTCCACTTCGCGCGGCATTTTGTCAGGACGCGAAGCGAGAAAACAAAAGGTCGGCGGGGAACTGCTGGCATACGTTTGGTAAATTTTATGTCACGAATTGGAAACAAAGCGGTCGAGATCCCCGACAAGGTCAAAGTAAACATTGACGGTGACGGAGCGGTTTCGGTGGAAGGGCCGAAGGGGAAACTTCAGTGGAGACTCCCGCGCGATATCACGGCAAGCGTGAAAGACAACCGAATATCAGTGGTGCGGGGAGCAGAAACGCGAAGCGCGAAGGCATTACACGGTCTTTCACGCAGTCTTGTCCATAATATGGTGCAGGGAGTAAGTGAAGGATTCACCAAACAACTCGAAATCGAAGGCGTCGGTTTCAGGGCTGCGGTGCAGGGATCGATCCTCAACTTGAGCCTCGGCTTCTCGCATCCGGTTCCATTTTCGATTCCGAAAGACATCAAAATCACGGTCACGGATAACACAAAAATTACGATCCAAGGCGTCGATAAGAAACTCGTCGGGCAGGTGGCGGCGGACATTCGTCAGTTTTACCCTCCAGAACCATATAAGGGCAAAGGGGTGCGCTACGCGGGTGAGCAGATTCGTCGCAAAGAGGGCAAGACGGTTCAATAGGTATGGCGACGACTCGTAAGGCAGCGCGGAAGCGTGTTCACCAAAGGATCAGGAAGAGAGTCGCAGGCACAGCGCAACGACCGCGGCTGGCAGTTCATTTTTCTGGCAAGCACGTTTACGCTCAAGTGATCGATGACGATGCCGGACGGACACTGGCCGCTGCCTCAACCACAGAGCGCTCGTTGCTCGAAGGAAAAAAACTGCGTGCCAATCAGGCTGCGGCAGAATTGATCGGCAAGGCAATCGCGGAACGTTCGCTGGCGAAGAAACTCGAGCGTGTCGTTTTTGATCGGGGGGGTTTTTTTTATCACGGAAAAGTAAAGGCATTAGCGGAAGCAGCACGTGCGACCGGGTTAAAATTCTGATTTATGGCTCAAACAACTTCTTCACGAAGACGACCAGACTCGCGCAGGCCGGATAAAACCCCTGCGGCAAAAGGCGATACGACGGAGAAAGTCGTCTTTATCAATCGTTGTGCCAAGGTCGTGAAGGGCGGTCGACGTTTTAGCTTCAGCGCGTTGATCGTTGCTGGAGATCACGATGGAAAAGTGGGGTGCGGATTTGGCAAGGCCAACGAAGTCTCCGAGGCTATTCGAAAAGCCTCGGAAGCAGCGCGCAAAGCGATGGAAAAAGTTTCATTGAACGAAAACACCATTCCTCACGAAGTGATCGGCGAATTCGATGGAGCGCGAGTGCTCCTGCGGCCGGCGTCGCCGGGCACCGGCATTATTGCCGGCGGAGGCGTGCGAGCGGTAGCTGAAGCGGCCGGCATTCGCGACGTGCTGGCGAAGTCACTCGGATCAAGTAATCACGCTAACGTCGTAAAGGCGACGATTGTCGCGCTACGATCACTTCGCCGTAGGGACGAAATTTTTAAAGTGCGCGGAATCCAGTCCGGTGATGGAAAGGGAGAGCGAAATGATGCGTCTTCATAACTTGCGGCCGCGTCGTGGTGCGCGACATCGCGTCAAGCGGTTGGGCTGCGGCGAAAGCTCAGGGCACGGGAAAACCAGCGGCAAAGGGCATAAAGGGCAGAAGGCCCGCTCGGGCGGGAGCATTCGGCTTGGGTTCGAAGGTGGGCAGATGCCGCTGATTCGACGGTTGCCGAAGCGGGGATTCAATAATGCGGCGTTTCACAAGCATTACGCGATTGTCAATATCGACGACCTCAATGCATTTGAAGCCGGAGTCGTGATAAACGAACAAGTGCTACGCGAGTCGAATCTTGTCCGAGGCCATTTCGCCGGAATAAAAATCCTTGGCGATGGTGAATTGAAGCACGGCCTGAGGGTGGAAGCCGATAAGGTCAGCGCCACAGCACGGGAGAAAATCGAGAAGGCTGGGGGAACGATTACACTGCGCGAGGGACGAGAACGGAAATCAGGTGCAATCAGTGAGAGCGATCAGGCTGAGATCCCCTCCGGAGAAGCATTTGTTGAACCTGCCTCGCAGGCGGGAACGAAGAAAAAATCGACCCGGAAGCCGTCGGTGAAAGTGAAGTCGCGTGGGAAAAAGAAAGCATCGCGAGAAAGCTAGCTTCTCGGCACCCGATGTTCCAGATTTAGCGGATGGTCTCGGCGTTTCTAAACACAGTCAAAATACCGGAACTGCGCCGGCGTATTTTGTTTACGCTGGCGATAATCGTGGTTGTGCGTCTCGGAGCTGCAATCACAACCCCGGGAGTTAACCAGGCCGTTTTGCAAGAATGGTTTCGCACGTCGCTGACTCAGCGCACCGGCGGCGGTTTGGCGGCGCTGTTTAACCTGTTCAGTGGCGGCGCGCTCGAAAATTGCGCGATCTTTTCGTTAGGGATCATGCCGTACATCAGCGCTTCGATCATGATGCAGTTGCTCACTGCAGTCATTCCACAGCTTGGCAGGCTGGCACGTGAAGACGGCGGTCGGCAAAAGATCATGCAGTTAACGCGCTATACCACGGTCGGGCTGTGCATTTTTCAAGGTTACCTGCTGGCGCTCTCGTTTCAGCACCCCGAATCGTATCACACCATGCTGCCGGGCATTACGGATACCATTCGGAACCTGGGAATTCCGCTGGTGGACGATCTTGGGTGGAAATTTCGAATCGTAACAGTGATATCCCTGACGACCGGCACTCTTTTGCTGATGTGGCTGGGCGATCAAATCACCGAGCGGGGTATTGGCAACGGGATATCCCTGATCATCACGATTGGAATTGTCGCGCGCTTGCCGGCCGCGCTCGCGCAGGCATGGAAGACCTTTGTGCCTTCTGCGCAAACTGGATCAAGCCAGGTAAATCCGATGGTCCTTGTATTGCTAGTGTTGTTCTTGATCATCGTCATTGCCGCGGTGATCACGATCACGCAAGGGGTACGAAAGATCACCGTTCAGTATGCCAAGCGGGTGGTGGGCCGCAAAATGTACGGCGGCCAGACGCAATACATGCCTTTGAAAGTGAATTACGCCGGTGTGATGCCGATCATCTTTGCCTGGGCACTACTTCTCTTTCCAGCGACGATTGTTCAGTACGGGTTTCGAAACAGCCCTACAGCCGCGCGGATCGCCAGCGCGCTTTCCACGGGCTGGCCTCATTACGTTGCTCTGGCGGCAATGATTTTCTTTTTTAGTTATTTCTGGGTTGCCACACAGTTTCAACCGACTCAAATCGCGGACGATCTAAAGAAATACGGCGGTTACATTCCTGGCGTCCGGCCGGGAAAACCGACTGCCGACTTTCTTGATTTCACGATGACGCGACTCACGTTTGCCGGCGCGATTTTTTTAACGGTCATAGCCGTTGTGCCAAGTCTTCTTAGCCAGGGATTGAATGTACCCATGATCACGGCGCAATTCTTTGGCGGCACCAGTTTGTTGATCATTGTGGGCGTCATGCTGGATACAATGCGGCAAGTGGAGACACACCTGATTCAGCGACACTACGACGGCTTTTTGCGAAAAGGCCGGATTCGCGGACGTTCATTTGATCGCGCTTCGTATGCTCGCGGCGAGGCAGCAGCAGGTGGAACGCTGATGTGGCTGTATGTAGGGATCGCAGTGCTTGTGATCGCTGGGGTCGCCATTTTTCTTTACGGGCGATAGGTGAAAAGGCGGCTTGTGCTTCTTGGTCCGCCCGGTTCCGGCAAAGGGACCCAGGCTGAATTGATTACGCGTCACTTCGGCATTCCCGTCACTTCACCGGGCGCTATCTTGCGCCGTGAACGAGATCTGGGGACACCCCTTGGACAGGAGACCGCTGAAGTGCTCCGAAGCGGCGGTCTGGTCCCGGATAAGATCATCATTGAATTGATCGAGGATTGGTTGCGTTTGCATGGCAGCCACGGGTTCGTTTTCGATGGTTTCCCTCGCACGCTGCTGCAGGCCGAGAGTTTGAATGCAATGTTAGCAAGGTTACGAACGGCCTTGGATTTGGTGATCTGGCTCGAAGTGTCGGAGGAGACAGTTCGTGACCGTATCGCGGGCCGGCTTCAATGCGGCGAATGCGGTTTTACCACCAGCTCATCGAGCGCGCAGTTTGCCAATCGGCCTGTATGTCCTTACTGCGATGGTCCATTGGTGCGCCGCAATGACGATGATCTGGGCGTGTTGCAAACACGCTTGCAAGAATTCCACGCCAAAACCGAACCGCTGGCATCTTTTTATCAAAAAATGTCGATCTTGCATCGGATCGACGGTAACCGTGATCGCGAAGCGGTATTTGCCGACATTTCGCGATTGATTGAGGGCAAAAGCGCGACGTGATTCCGATTAAGAACGCCAGAGAAATTGAGAAGATGCGGCAGGCGTGTCGCACGGCCAGCGATGTCCTGGACCGGGTCCGCGACCTGGTTCGCCCAGGGATTACGACCAAAGAAGTCGACGAAGCGGCAGCGGATTTCATGGGCGAAGCCCGCGTGAAGAGCGCATTTCTCGGTTACCGGCTCGGGCACCGCGTTTTTCCTGGAAACATTTGCATCTCGCTAAATGACGAAGTGGTGCACGGCATCGGTAGCCAACGGCGAATTCAGTACGGCGACATTGTAAAGCTGGACATCGGCATTATCCAGGATGGCTGGGTGGGCGATAACGCCACGACTGTCCCAGCTGGAATCATTGATGAACGGACGGATCAGCTGCTGCGCGTTACGGAAAATGCGCTCGCACACGCGATCAGCGTCGCCCGCGAAGGTCGGCGGGTGGGTGACATTTGCGCTGAAATCGAAGATGAAGCGCGGCGCTTTAGTTTCTCAGTCGTGCGCGAATTTGTTGGGCACGGTGTGGGACGAAAAATGCACGAGGAACCGCAGATTCCCAATTACGGCAAGCGCGGCAGCGGCCCAAAGTTAAAAGCAGGGATGACGCTGGCAATTGAGCCGATGATCAACATCGGCACGTCCGAAGTACGATTGCTTGATGACGGGTGGACGGTGCGAACGGCAGATGGCATGCCTTCGGCGCACTTCGAACACACGGTCCTGATTACGAAGGATGAGCCTGAAATTCTGACATGGCGCACAAAGACGCAATTGAAGTAGAGGGCAAAGTGGTCGAGTTGCTGCCCAATACCATGTTCAGGGTTGAACTCGCTAATGGCCATCGTGTTCTGGCGCATATCTCCGGGAAAATGCGTTTGCACTTCATTCGGATCTTGCCAGGTGACAAAGTTATGCTAGAGATTTCACCTTACGATTTGTCGAAGGGGCGAATTACTTATCGCCAAAAATGATAACGCGGTGGCCCCCCGCTGTTGTCTATTTCGCAGATTATGAAAGTACGACCATCAGTAAAAAGACTTTGTGCGAGTTGCAGGATCGTGAAGCGCAAGAATGTCGTGCGCGTGATCTGCAAGAACCCGCGCCACAAACAAAAGCAAGGGTGATCGGTGGAACGTGATTAGTTATGCCAAGATTACTCGGAGTTGAAATTCCAGCAGACAAGCGCATCGAGGCGTCGCTGACTTATATCTACGGAATTGGCTTTAGCACAGCGAGGCGCATTCTCGAGCAGACTAACATTGACCCAAACATTCGCGCGAAAAACCTTACGCCGCAGCAGTTGAATGAAATCATTCACGCAATCACGAATAACAAGATCAAAATTGAAGGCGATCTGCGCCGCGACGTGCAAGGTAACTTGAAACGTCTGCAAGCGATCAATAGTTATCGCGGCATCCGTCACCGGAAGGGCTTGCCTGTGCGCGGCCAACGCACTTCAACGAATGCCCGGACGCGCAAAGGACCGCGTAAGACCGTCGGCGTGATCCGCAATCCGGAAGCCAAAGCCGGCAAAGTTTAAGTGACTCATTAGAATTATGGCTGAGCCGAACAGTCCGACCGATCCAACTCCAGAAGAACCAAAGGAGAAGGAGCCGAAGCAAACCGCGACTCCGGCGGATTCTCGCGAAGGCGAGAAGGTACCAGCATCAAAAGCTGACGCAGCCAAGTCTGCCAAAAAGCCTGCAAGGCAAAAGAAAGAACAATCAGCCCCTGCCGCGGACGCTGCGGAGAGCCTCTCACTCGCGACGGATGACGTCGACAAGCCGAAGATTGTTAAAGCCAAAGGCAGCAAGAACGTTCATTCAGGGATCGCCCATGTGCTTTCGACCTTTAACAACACAATCGTGACGATCACTGACATGAAAGGGAACGTGATTGGATGGTCGAGCGCTGGAAAAGTGGGCTTCAAAGGTTCGCGCAAGAGCACGGCTTACGCAGCACAGATGGTTGCGCAGGACGCCTCTCGCCAGGCCATGGGCCACGGGCTGAAAGAAGTGGAAGTTTTAGTCAGGGGACCCGGAGCCGGACGCGAATCCGCCGTGCGCGCCTTGCAGGCAATCGGACTCGATCTCACTGTGATTCGCGACGTTACGCCTGTGCCGCACAACGGCTGTCGTCCGCCAAAACAACGCCGGGTGTAGGATTCCGCTTTAACGCTTTAACGACTTAACGAACCCAATGGCTAGATACACAGGACCAAAAACCAAAGTAAGCAGGCGTTACGGTGTGCCGATTTTCGGTTCCTCCAAGGCATTGGAGCGAAAAAATTATCCGCCCGGCATGCACGGCCCGAGAGGTTCCCGGCGCAAACAATCGGAGTATGCAATTGCCCTCGGTGAGAAACAAAAGTTGCGCTATCAATATGGGCTTCTCGAGCGGCAATTTCGGAGGATTTTCGAGAAGGCGCTGCAGAAGCGTGGTGTGACAGGTGAAACACTTCTTCAACTATTGGAGACGCGTATCGATAATGTCGTTTACCGACTTGGCCTTGCTAACACGCGCAGCGCTGCTCGCCAACTGGTGTCGCATGGCCACGTGCTCGTAAATGGACGCACGGTGAATGTTGCTTCTTACAATGTGAAGGCAGGCGACGAGATCACGATCAAAGATAAACCAAAATCGCGCCAACTGGTGCTCCGCAACCTTGATCTAACACAAATTGTTCCCGTGCCCGACTGGCTCACAGTCGATCGCGATGCGCTCAGCGGCAAGGTGGCCCGCATTCCATCTCGGGAAGAGATGCAGCCAATCGTGAACGAACAGCTCATCGTCGAGCTGTATTCGCGTTGATCTGTAGCGGCGCACTATGAGCGTCGACTAGAATCCGCGCGACATGGGGGATGGGCGCTTACAGACCGCCCCTACAGTTGGTTTCTAAATATTCCAGCGCCTTATCAAAACTTTTGCGCTGGAGGTAATGCGCCAGCCGGGGATCGACTGGCCGCGGAAGCGCCTCTTGGAGTGTCTCGATCTTCTCTGCGACTGCTTTCAATCGAGCAATGTGGTTTGCTTGGTCGCGACGGCTTTGCTCATCCCGAATTACTACGAGGCGTTCTCGGAGAGCCTGCGCCAGATCAGCGAGAGCGTTTTCCATCGTATTAGCTACTGAGGCCCGTAAACTTAGCGGCGGCCACCTTCGAAGAGCAGCTGCCGCTTCGCTTCGAGCCAATCCGACTCTGCGTCACCGGGCAAGGCAAATCTGCGCCGGCGTTCGGAGATAAAGTAGGCGCGGAGACGAATTGCATCGTCTGAGGGCTCCGCTAGGCCGCCCGCTTCCGGAGGCATGGAAATGTTTGTTCCGTCCGTCGCCGGTTTCTTCCGGCTTGTTGCCCCGCGACGCGGTCGAGGCACTCGACGCGGCTTCGCTTCTGGGGACGATCCGCCGGCTTCTGCGGGCGCCTGATTTTTGCTTTGGACAATTTTGTTCTTTTTGGCCACAGAATGATCCGTATCGGTAACTTCAATTGCTTTATCGTTCATCCATCGGTTGGCAAGTGCTTTCTCGCTCTTGTTTGATTGAGGAGTAAATTAGAGCAAACGCATGAGCATTAAACATTTCGTTTTCCGCTGGGCAGTCACAACGATCGCCGTAATGGTTGCCTCCTCGGTCATCCACGGAATCCGTTATGACACTGTCGCGGCGTTGATCGGCGCCTCACTTTTGCTCGGCATTCTCAACGCGTTTGTTCGCCCTTTTCTGTTAATCCTCAGTGCGCCGCTTATTCTCGTTACGCTCGGCTTTTTTATTCTCATCCTGAACGGTCTGTTGCTGCTGGTAGTGCCGAGCGTGGTGGTCGGCTTCCATGTGGATCACTTCTGGAGCGCGTTCTGGGGAGCGATCGTTATCAGCATCGTGAGCTGGATTCTGAGCGCATTTTTCCGTGGCAGCGACGGGCACGTGCATGTGCTCACTCATCATGCGCAGATCAAGCGTGTCCGGGGACGAGTGATCGAGCGCTAACGAAAGCGACCGAGCCTTCCTGCTCAGGTAAGATACTTACTCAGCTTGGAGCGGAGTTCGGATCGCGCGCGAAAGAGCACGCTTTTTACAGCGGGAACGGAGAGATCGAGGACCTCGGCAATTTGCTCATAACTAAGCTGTTCATACCTCCGCAGCACCAGCGCCATGCGTTGGGTCTCCGGCAGCTGCAGAATCGCTTCTTCAATCGTTCGCTGAAGTTCCGTCTCCAAAAGCGACGCATCCGGCGCGAGATTCATCTCATCCTTCACAGGGGGATCCTCTGCGCCCGGTTCCGACTGAAGCGGAACATGCGCGCGTCGCTTCGTACGGCGCATCTCGTTAAAAACCAGGTTGCGCGTAATTTTCAACAGCCACGTGGTGAACTTTGCGCGGGGGACGTATCGGCGCGCGCTTTTCCAAAGTCGGATAAAGACCTGCTGCGCGATGTCTTCTACGTCCGAGTTACTGCCCAGCATGCGCGCCACTGTCCCCGCCACTAGAGCTTGATGTTTTTCGATGAGCTGCTCGAATGCGCCGGTATCGCCTCTACCGACCAGCTGCATGAGCCGCAAGTCGTCAGCGTCTTCTTCCGATTTTGCTCGGTTTCCTCGATCGTTGCCAGGCATCGGTCACTTAGACGTTCGCACAAGACAAGGTTTGCAAGAAAAATGGCAACTCGACAAATTTACCCTGCACTACATTCGTAGCCACGGTTTTTGTTGCAAGCCACAAGCAGCCTGTGCATGCTTGGCTGCCGAAGCGCTACCCTCAACCCACGCATGAATTACCAGCTTATTCCGAAAGAACTTAGGCCGATCGCTGAAAAAGTTGAGGCGCAGCAGCGCATTTCAGAGGCGGACGCTCTGACGCTCTATGGCACGAATGATCTCAACGCCCTTGGAATGATCGCGAACGTGATGCGCGAGCGCAAGAACGGCAACTACGCCACGTACATCCACAACCGGTACATCAATTACTCCAATATCTGTGTGCTATCGTGCCAGTTCTGTGCTTTTGCCGCCAAGAAACGCGATGCGCACGCCTTTGAGTACGCGATTGAAGAAATTATCCGAGTTGTAAGAGAGGCCCTTAACCTCGGAGTCACTGAAGTGCACATGGTCGGCGGACTGCATCCCAGCTTGAAAAAGGATTGGTATCTCGACCTCTTACGCGAGTTACGCGCACTTGATCCCGATCTTCACATCAAGGCTTTTACCGCGATCGAAGTCCGCCACCTGGCTCAACGGATTTTCCGGATGCCGATCCGCGATACACTTGAAATTCTTCGTGAAGCGGGGCTTGGCTCAATCACAGGCGGCGGGGCGGAGATTTTCGATCCGGTTGTGCGCGATCAAATCTGCCGCGGCAAGGAAACTGCGACCCAATGGCTGGATGTGCATCGCACCTGGCACTCCATGGGCTGTCGTAGCACCTGCACCATGCTCTACGGCCATATCGAGACACTGGCTCATCGGGTGGATCACTTGCGCCACCTTCGCGAATTACAAGACGAAACGAGCGGCTTCACTGGCTTTGTTCCTTTTGCGTTCGAACCCTCCCAATCCCATGGGATCCTCGCCCACATAAAGCGCGCCTCCGCATTCGAACAACTTCGCAATCTGGCGGTAAGCCGAATTTTCTTGGACAACATTGATCATTTGACCGCTTATTGGGTCAGCTTGGGCTTGCCTCTCGCACAGGTCTCGCTCAGCTATGGTGTGGACGATCTGCACGGCACAATTCTAGAGGAAAAAATTTTCCACATGGCCGGCGCCACCACGCCGCAGCAACAGACTGTAGCGGCGCTAGAGCACGCGATTCGTGAAGCCGGTCGTGAGCCGGTCCAGCGCGACAGTCACTATCGTCACATATCCTCGCGCTCGTCTGCCGAAAGATCCGCCTCTGCGCCTGCTGAGCTGGCCTGCGCGTGAATGGTGGGCGCGAGCTGTAGGGCGTCTGTGTCAGCTCGCGAAAGCTTTCGGAGTTCACAGAAACGCCGTACAAATCGACCGACGTGACCTCCGTGCAAATCGGCTGCGTAAAATATCTCAACGCCCATCCGCTCATTCGCGGCTGGCCTGATGACGTCGAGTTGGATCATCCCGCTGCGTTATGCCAGCGACTTGCTAAAGGCGAACTCGACATCGCGCTGGTTTCTAGTTTCGAATTTCTGCGGAATCCAATCTACCAGATCGTGGACGACGTTTCGATTTCATCCGATGGATCGGTTTACAGCGTCGTCGTCGCACATCGCGGCCGAATTTCCGATGTCGAAGAAATTGAACTCGATCCTGCATCGCAAACCGCCGTCAATCTCCTGCGCTGCTTGCTTGCAGAGTTACGACTGAACCCCCGCCTGGTTCAGAATGGCGCGCGCGTCTCTCCTGCAGTTGGCAAATTAGCTTCCGGTTCTCGCGCACAGCTACTGATCGGTGATCAAGCGATTCGCTTTCGCCAAAATCACGCAGGTGAAGTTCAATTTTGGGATCTCGGCGAGCAATGGAAGAGACTCACCGGCTTTCCGTTCGTTTATGCACTCTGGTTGATTCGACCTGAAGTCGTGGATGCAAAACAGATCGCGAACCGCTTGCGCGCCTTGCGCGATGAAAATTTCACCGACCTTGAGGGCCTGATTGCAAAACTCATAGCCGGTGTTCCTGGTCCCGATCACCCAAAACTCGATCAACAATTCTTGTTTCGCTATTACCGCGAAAATCTCCTATTCAGTTTTGGAGAAAAAGAAAAGGAAGGGCTGCGAACGTTCGCGAAACTCTGCGCAAAGCATGGCTTTTTTTCAAAACGAGATTTCGTGTTCAGCCTCGTATAGCGCGATACAGAATGCGATTTGGCGAATGAGTTTCGCTGCACGAGTTAATGCTTGACCTCGGCCAAACCGAGATCGAGATCATTGATTAGCCAGCCTACGCCTGTAAAACGAAACTTCAGCTTTATTCCCTCTCGTTCGACGACAAAGCTGCGTGGCCCTGTGAAGAACGCATATTTTACTTTTGACCAGTCTTCGGGCTTACCACTGGAGAACCGGAAATGGCGCGGAGTTTGAAGGTTTTTCAACGCTCCCGGATTGGAAAGAAGCGCAGCGATTCCGTCGGGTGTGGCATAGGCGTCGACGATCGCGTCGATCAGCGTCGGCCCCAAGTTCGCCCATCGCTTATGAGAAGCCGTGGCACTAGCAAATCGCATAACGAGTTGCTTCTTCAATGATGCTCGAACAGCGGGAAAATCGACGTGCGAACTGACCGCGGCGCTGTCACCGGATCGCAAGGCTTTCGTCAATCGCCAGAATGAAAAGTACGGCGACACGCCATAAATGAGCACAAGAAAAAAGCAAGGGAGTGCAATCCAGCGGATGAGTCTCATTTTCGCTGTGGCGTCACAAGCAACTGTGCGTGTTTAGAAACGCGACGCGACGACGCCCGCACACGCGCGGGCAGGCAGTGCGCACGCCAGAAGGTTGGCCAGATGTCCCGAATTTTAACGTGATGGCACCGGCCCAATTTTCTTCCAGTACTGCAGAGTCCGTCCGCTTCCCGGAGACGACTTGAACTCTGTCGGACGCGGACCACCCGGCGGGCCAAAGCAAGCGCGCTGGTGAGTCGGGTCGGGAATCTCATAAATCCCGCGGCTTACTTGACCGGCATTAGGTCCGCCGTCTGCAATTGAGTCCACTTGTTTGGGTGTGGTATTCGGATTGATCGTGAAGTGTCCAGCGGAATGCGTCCCAACGCTGCTGGCCTTCGGGAATCGGAACGTATTGCGATCAGTGATGAGAATCGTGTTTCGCGCCACACTTGCGGGTACGGCCTTTCCGTTGACCACTCCGCGAGTCAATTGCCAGGTTCCCGACAACAGCTCGTAATCTCGCTGCGCGGCGGGAGATTCTGCCGTTGTACCGCCGAAAGGATTGTTGGCGCAGCCGCCGACAACTGTCGCTGCGACGCTGATAAAGACGATTGATAACGCTTTGATCATGGTGCTTTTTTGCAGTGAAAATCGCGCTTTGTCGAGCGTGATCGCGAGCTCGTCTCGAGAGCTGGCTGTTATCTTGTCAAGAACATGCAGGCGAATAAACTGATCGGTGCAAAGCCGCGTTGAAGACAAGTTGGTGGATGCAGAGCCGCGTCCCAGCTTTGCGCGGCAAAGCCGTTGGATTTTGGCGTCGCGCGAGGAGGTGAATGGCGGCGCTATCGCATGGAGTGAAATTTGCGACTCCGAATGCATCGCGCGGCTACTTTCACGAAAAGGGTTTCGCTGCTCAGAGGAAGTTGAGAACTTCCTGCGCCCACGCCTTAGCTCGCTGAGCGATCCGTTTTTGCTGCCGCAAATACGCGCTGCGGTTTCGCGAATTCTCGCTGCCCTCGATCGACGCGAACGCATCGTGCTCTTTGGCGACTACGATGTGGATGGCGTGACTTCATTGGCGCTGCTGGATGAAATATTGCGCGCTTATGGCGGCGCGCCGGAGCTGTTTTTGCCATTGCGCATGGAGGAGGGCTATGGCTTGAGCCGTGAAAGCATCGAACGGTGTCTCGAAAAACATCGGCCGCAACTACTGATTGCGGTCGATTGCGGCACGTCGTCAGTGGCTGAGGTTGCGGATCTTAACAAGCGCGGAGTGGATGTGATCATCCTGGATCATCATGAGCTGAAGTCGGAGGTGCCAGATTGCGTTGCAATTGTGAATCCAAAAACAGCGCCGTGCGGCACGGAATATCTTTGCAGTGTCGGGATCGTCTTCAAAGTTTGTCACGCACTGTTGAAGACGCGGCCACTGCCCGGCTTCGATTTGAAATCGAAGCTCGATCTCGTGGCGCTCGGCACGGTGGCAGACATCGTGCCGCTAGCTGGCGAGAACCGTGTTCTCGTGCAGCGCGGTTCCCTAGAAATCGCCCGCACGTCGCGCATCGGCCTCAGGAGATTAATGCAAATTGCCGGAGTCCACCCGCCGATCTTGCCAGACGACATCGGTTACCGGCTCGGCCCTCGGTTGAACGCTGCAGGGCGTTTGAGCACGGCGGAAAAATCCTTGCGGCTGCTGCTTACACATGACGAAAGCGAAGCAACGGCGCTCGCGGCAGAACTCGATCAAAACAATCGGGAACGGCAGGACGTGGAACACCAAATCTTTGATGCAGCGATAGAGCAGATCGAGGCTCATTTCGACGCTGCTCGTGATGCAGCCATCATTGCCGCCGGCCGCGCGTGGCATCCAGGGGTGCTTGGCATCGTGGCGTCGCGAATTGTCCGAAAATATCATCGACCAGCAATTGTGATCGGTTTCGACGAGAACGGAATCGGCAAGGGAAGCGGACGAAGCATCGAAGGACTGAACATGGTCGCGGCGCTGACTCATTGCGCTAACAGCCTCGACAAATACGGCGGACACGAAATGGCAGCCGGACTCGCAGTGCGCGAGGAAAATTTTCATCGCTTTGCCGAAGCATTTCGCACCATCGCACGCGAGCTTCTTTCGGAAGAAGCGTTGGAACCTTCTCTGCGCCTGGACGAGGAGTTGGCATTTACGGACATCAATGTCGAGTTTCTGCGTTGGCACGAAATGTTGCAGCCGTTTGGAAATGGAAATCCACAGCCGCTTTTTTTTGCTCGCGAAATCGAGCCCATGGCGCCGCCGCGCATCGTGAACGACAAGCACCTCGTCTTTCGTTTGCGTCAGGGCGATCGCCATCGCCGCGCGGTTTATTTCAACGGCGTCGCGGATCAGCTGCCGCCGCCACCCTGGGATATCGCATTCCGAATTCGCGCGGATGAATATGGCGGTGAAACGTTGGTTTCCATGCAGATCGAAGCGGTGCGCGCAGCGGAACGCTGCGATTGTGATCAATGATCGGTAAACAGTGAACGGTATAAACTCAGCTAACCGATCACCTCAAGTAGCCGCTAGAAGCGTCGAAATCTCGCAACCGCTCGAGGAGCTGAGTTGGATCCCACGCCCGAAACTCCTCGCACTGCGGCGTCTCGGGATTCAGACGATAGAAGATTTGCTCACTCATTTTCCGCGCCGGCACGAAGATCGCACCGAGTTCCCGCATTTTCCGCGCGAGGAAAGCGACAGTCCGATTTGTCTGTGCGGCGAGGTAATCAAAACTTCGCTGCGTCGTTTTGGCGGATGGAAGAAAATTTTTGAAGCGACGCTTCAAGAGTCGGAGGCAAACGCTCTCAGTGAGCCTCTGGTCTGCCGATGGTTCAACCTGCATTACGTGCAGAAGATGATTGTGACCGGGCAACGCCTGGTGGTTTTTGGAAAGCCGCGGTTGCGCGGAAAACGGATTTGCATGGATCATCCGGAGTTCGAGGTCATCGAGAACGATGAGGAAATATCAATTCATTTTCGCAGGATCACTCCAATCTATCCCGCCACGGAAGGTCTATCGCAGCGCGTGTTGCGTAGCATGATTTATCGGCTCTTGAATGATCCCGCGCCTGCGGGATTGGAAACATTATTGCCGGACGCACTGATGAACGGTGACATGACGCGCGCGGCGGCGATTCGCGCGATTCATTTCCCCGATGATTGGCAGCAACGCGATTCCGCGCGCGAACATTTGGTCCTCTCTGAATTTTTTGCGACGCAAATGCTCATCGCCTCGCGACGCACAGATTCGTCGATTCGAATTGGCCAGTCGCACTGCGGGTCAGGCGAATTATTCGACAAATTTGTGAAGTCGCTTCCGTTCGAACTCACCGGTGCACAGGAGAAAGTGATTGCGGAAATCCGGCGCGACCTGGCGGCTGGCCATCCAATGAATCGTTTGCTACAGGGCGACGTTGGTTCAGGCAAAACCTTAGTCGCGATAGCAGCTATGCTTCTGGCGGTTGAAGCCGGATATCAGTCCGCCTTCATGGCGCCGACGCAAATTCTGGCCGAACAACACTACGATGTGCTGCGGCGCTGGCTCGATCCACTGGGCGTGCGCGTTGCACTGCGAACCGGCGCGCGACAGGAAGAGAGTGGCCCTCTTTCGTTGTTTGGTCCCGCGCAGGTGCCATTCAGAGTGCACCAACTACAAATCATCGTCGGAACGCATGCGCTGCTCTACGAATCCGTTTCATTTTCGAACCTCGGGCTCGTTGTCATCGATGAGCAGCACAAGTTTGGCGTCGCCCAACGCGCCAGACTAGCGATGCGCGAACCGGCTCCCGACATGCTGGTGATGACCGCCACACCGATCCCGCGCACGCTAACTATGACCATTTACGGCGACCTCGACGTTTCAACAATCGATGAAATGCCGCGGAATCGGGGAAAGATCGTCACCGCCGTGCGTGATGACTCCAAGCTCCCTGAAGTTCTTACCTTCTTGCGAACTGAACTGGAAAGAGGTCGCCAACTCTACGTGATTTATCCATTAATCGACGAAAGCGAGAAATTGGACGTCAAAGCGGCAACAGCGGAGTACCAGTTGTGGCGGGAACGTTTGGGTCCGTTTCGCTGCGAATTGCTTCACGGCCGCATAGCGCCGGTCGAAAAACAGCAGATCATGGAGCGCTTTCGGCGCGGCGAGACAAACGTGTTAATCAGCACGACTGTGCTCGAGGTCGGCGTCGATGTTCCCAACGCCAGCGTGATGCTGATTGAAAACGCGGAGCGTTTTGGTCTGGCGCAATTGCATCAGCTTCGGGGGCGGATCGGCCGAGGAGAGCATAAGTCGTATTGCATTTTGCTCACCTCGACTCAGGCCAAGGAAGGCTCGGCAAAACTCGCCGTTTTGGAAAGAACAGGTAACGGCTTCGAAGTGGCTGAGGCTGACTGGGAGTTGCGGGGTCCGGGCGATTTGCTGGGCACGGCGCAAAGCGGTCTGCCTGCGCTTAAGATCGGCAATCTGAAGACTGATGCCGATCTAATGCGACACGCGCGCGCGGCTGCGATATCGATCTTCGAGGCAGATCCGCGTCTGGAATGGCCCGAAAATCAACGTTTCCGCAGCCTGATTGTCGAACAACAGGGACGAACTTTTTCTAATGTTAGCTAATGAAAAATCTCGCCAAATTTTTGCTCTTTGTCCTGGTGGTCAGCGCAGGAATTTCTCTGCTGTACGACTACCGTCTTAAGCACGGAGGCTTAAAGCTACCCTCCGGGCGCACACCGGAAAAGTACACGCTAGCATCGGAGCCGAGCGTGGACTCAAAACAAGTCGCATCGCTGGAGGCATTGAATCGGGAACGGCGGACGCTGGTCAAAAGCGTGGTCCCGTCTGTTGTGGCAGTCAAAACGTCGAAGAAGATCGCGATTCGGCGAGAATACGGACTCGATCCCTTTGAGTTTTTCTTCCCGAATCAACGAAGATCCCGGAACCCGAATGATGAAGCGTTGGTGCAGAATTCGCTCGGCTCTGGGGTGATCGTGACCAACGAGGGTCATATCATCACCAACAATCACGTGGTTACCGACAGGCAAGGCAATCAGGTTGATCAAATCGAAGTGCAACTAAGCGACGGACGAACAAAAGAAGCGCGGTTAGTGGGTGCGGATGAACAGGTGGATCTCGCTGTGCTCAAGATCGACGATCCCGGCGTCAAACCACTTAAACTGGCCGATTCAGACACGGTGCAGGCCGGAGACTTTGTTTTGGCCATTGGCAATCCGTTCGGATTCGACGAGACGGTAACGGACGGCATTATTAGTTCGAAAATGCGGCCAAATCGCACCGACGCTTTCGGAGATCTCCTGCAAACAAACGCAGCAATCAATCCCGGTAACAGCGGAGGCCCATTGATCAATCTTCGCGGTGAAGTCATCGGGATCAATACGGCTATCATTTCACCTAGCCAAGCTTCCGCGGGCATTGGCTTTGCTATTCCGTCGAACACGATTCGTACCGCCCTCGAGAGTTTGTTAAAGCAGGGACGAATCGTTCGCGGTTACCTTGGGATCCAGACGCGAGCGTTGCAGCCGGGGCAAACCAGCGCCGAGGACGAAGGTGTAATCGTTGACCAAATAGTGCCGGGATCGCCCGCAGTTCAAGCGAAATTGCAACGCGGCGACGTGATCCGCAAATTCAATGGTCGCGAAGTGAAGAATATAAATGCACTGAGGAGCATGGTAGCGCAGACAGAGTTGAATAAGAATGTTGAACTTGAAATCATACGCGATGGCAAACCGCTGAATGTGACCGCTCAGGTCAAAGAGCAGCCAGCCAATTACGGAACCGCCCGGACTACGCCAGGGCAAGGCCAGTCTCAGCCCGAATCGCCGGAGCAACCGAACGACCAAGAAGCAAGCAGCGGCCCGCTGGCGTCGATTCACGTCGACGAGTTGACTCCTGAGATGTCTCGTCAGCTTGATCTTCCGAACAATGTGCAGGGTGTATTAGTTACCGGGGTCGATCCTGACAGCGGCGCGGCTGAATTGAAAAAAGGGGATGTGATTGAAGAAATCAATCAACAGCCGGTCACATCAGTTTCTGACTACAACAAGCTCGCGGCCTCACTTGATCCGAGCCAGCCCCAAGTCTTATCAGTTTGCCGCCACCGGATGCGCTCGTTTCTTGTTCTGCGACCGCGCTGAAGTTATAGCGGCGATTGTGTCAGCGCTCGGAGCCTTAGCCTCAGCACGCGATCGCGTGACGCCGGCAAACGCCGGAGAGCATTTCCCAGAGCGCGTCCAGAACGCGGTTCACTGATCTTTTTACCGATTCGAAATTTTGCTCGTTGAGATAGGCGTCAAGCATCCTTCGCTCGGCAGCTGAATGTTCGCGATCCGCTTCAATATGAACGCTGAAATACTGGTAGTGTTCGGGCTTGTTAAAGCCGTAGTGTTTCTTTAGGCCGTCGATCTTCGATTCACAAATCGCCGGAATCTGACTTTCGTACGCGTAGAGAGCTGCGAGACCTTCGGCTGTCGACCCGTCGCCACAAACTGATCGGAACGTCTCGATTAATTTCTTTGTCTCTGGCCATTTTTCTGCGTTTTTCGCATTGTCTTGAGCGATGCCGAGGCCGTCGGCAAAGTGAAGCCACAGTTCGGGATGATTTGGGGATCCGGCTTCCTCATCGATTAAGTTGTTGAGCAGTTGCTTGCGGGTGGCTTCGTTCTCGCACTTCGCGTGCACAGCTGAAAGATACGTCGGGAAAGCCCTGACATGGTGATAGTACTGCCGCGCATAATCCGCGAGCGCTTCATTACTCAACTCGCCGCGTGTCCACGCCAGATAAAATGGATGTTTTAAGAGATGTTTCGCTTCGATGTTATTGTCGATTTCGTCGAGGTGATTCTTCATGATGCACTTCTTGCTTTTCTGAATCACAGATTTACACAGATTTTCACAGATGGGGAAACACAATCCTTCATTCGTTTCGCATCTATGGCTCAGACTCAGGCCGCACGCAAAATGTGTTTAATGCCACGGATGGGGATGACAACCCAGCTGGGACGATGGTTTAGCTCGTACCCGATCTCATATACTGCTTTGTCGAGCAAGTAGGCTTCGAGCATGATTTGAAGGTCTTCGCTGTTTTGCGGGACGAAAATCGCGCCGGTGGTCGTCTTTAAATAGCTTTCTAGAAAGACGCTGCTCATCTGGCGATACCAGAGGTCGGCCCAGTGCTCTAGGAAAGGCACATCTTCTTTGCGCATGGCTGGTTGCCAGAGTGCGCTGTAAGCGGCGTATTGGAATGAACGCATCATTCCCGCGACATCACGCAATGCAGAGCGTTTCAGCTTCCGGTCGCTGAGGGGCCGGGCTGGTTCACCTTCGAAATCGAGAATGACAAAATCTTTTCCGGTATAGAGCAATTGCCCGAGATGATAGTCGCCGTGAATCCGAATTTTCGCGGCGTTGGTGCGGCGATCAAGCAGCCGCTTTTCACGCACGAGTATTTCCTGCTCAGCGCCGAGGACCTCCTTTGCTTCATCTCTAAATACTCGGGAGAGGTCCGGCAACTTCTTTTCCAGAAGAGTAAACGTCCGCCGCAATGTTGTGCGCATTGTCTGGTAAACAGAACGCTGCGCCATGGCGTTGAACGGCTCAGGTCGAAACGCAGGATCATCCAGAGACGATGTCAGCGCGAGATGCAATTCGCCGGTGCGCTGTCCAAACAGCTTTACTTTTTCAGGGTAAACGCCACCGATCAGCTCATCCAGCAGTGCACCCGGAGGCGCGGTTTCATTCTGAAGATCGGCTTTGCGCTCCAGCACCCGCTCATAATAGCGGCCCACCGCATCCACAGTGCGTGTCCAAACATCGCCTTCATTTACCGCAGCGCGTTGTAACATGCAGACAACGGTTGGTTCTGCTTTTGCTCGGCGATATTCGATTGCACCCACGAATCCTGGCACGTTTGGAAACTCCGTCTGTTCTGTCAGGAACCGGTTGATTTCGACATCGGGATTCAAACCGTCCTCGATCTTACGGTAGAGTTTAAGAAAAAATTTGTTATCGAAGAGCATCGACGAGTTGCTCTGCTCGCCACTGACTACCTGCGAATTACCAGAGGCAACCGTTTGATCCGCCTCGAATCTGCTGGCGGTGACGCCGACAAAATCGCCAGCGCGCGCCTTCATCGCCTGGCGACGTGCGATTGCTTCGAACAATTGTGAACGAAAAATTTCGTCCCAGATCGCGTCGAAGAGAATTGCTCCGTCGCTGCCTGCAAAGCGCGCAATGATTGCATGCGGCGCGTTCTGGGAAACTGAGCGCGCTGCGTCGTGTGAGGCGATCTTTACCGGGATCGCATATATTTCCGTAGGAGCATCCAGATAGTTAACCTCAATAAACCAGAGTTGCGCGCCGTTCGCGCCCGCGGAAATGGGAAGCTGCTCGATCACTTTGAGATCGCGAAAAGTCCGCGCCTTCGAACCAAACCAGCGGCAGTTGCGGACATACATCGGTAAGATTTCGCGCTCGAGCTGATCTCGCTGACTATCGTGAAGCAGGATTTCCAGCTTAGCCGGTGCTTTCAGCGTCGGCACGACGCGTTTCTTTTGCGCGCGACGAGCCTCGGTGGGCGCTTGCAGCGCGAACCAGTAATACGCATGGGGGCCGAGCGTGATGACGTAGCGCGACTTCCTGATCGGCCGAAAAAGATTACGACTAAAAACTTCCATCGGCACGCAGCCGGCGAATCGCGATAGATCCAACTCCGCCGACTGTGCGAACCGTGAAAGATTCGCCACCACCACTATAGTCTCGTTTTCCCACCGGCGAAGGAATGCCAGAACTTTCGCGTTATCCGGATAGAGAAACTCGAGAGAGCCGCGCGAGAACGCCTTGAAGTTTTTTCGCATGGCGATGACCCGCCGCGTCCACCACAACAGAGAGGAAAGATTTTTCTGCTGGTTCTCGACGTTGACGGCTTCGTAGTGATATTCAGGGTCGATCGTGACCGGCAGATAAAGTTGCTGCGGATTCGCTCTCGAAAACCCCGCGTTGCGGTCCGGGCTCCATTGCATTGGCGTGCGGCAGCCATTGCGATCGCCCAGATAAAAATTGTCTCCCATACCGATCTCATCGCCGTAGTAGATGATGGGCGTGCCAGGCATTGAGAACAGCAGCGTGTTGAGCAGCTCGATTTTGCGGCGACTGTTTGCAAGCAGCGGAGCAAGTCGCCGGCGGATGCCAAGATTAATTCGCGCGTGTGGATCCGTGGCATAAACCCGATACATGTAGTCGCGTTCCTCATCCGTGACCATCTCGAGGGTGAGCTCGTCATGATTGCGCAGAAACATCGCCCACTGGCAATTGTCGGGGATCGGCGGCGTCTGCTCCATTATGTCTATGATCGGAAAGCGATCTTCCATCTGCAGCCCCATGAACATGCGCGGCATGAGCGGAAAATGAAAACTCATGTGCGACTCGTCCCCTTTGCCGAAATAAGCGGCCGCGTCCTCGGGCCATTGGTTGGCTTCTGCAAGCAGCATACGGTTCGGGAACTTCGCTTCGACATGAGCGCGCAGCCTGCGCAGATATTCATGCGTCTCAGGCAGATTCTCACAGTTGGTGTCTTCCCGTTCGTACAGATACGGAACAGCATCGAGACGAAGTCCGTCCACGCCCATGGATAACCAGAAGTCGCAGACCTTCTCGACCGCATCGTGCACCGTCGGATTATCAAAATTCAGCTCCGGTTGGTGCGAATAAAACCGGTGCCAATAGTACGCTTTTGCGACAGGGTCCCACGCCCAGTTCGACGTTTCGAAATCTTTGAAAATGATTCGCGCATCCTTGTACTTTTCCGGGGTGTTGCTCCAGACATAGAAGTCCTTGTAGGCAAGGTTGTCACCGGAGCCGGGGTCGATGACCCCGGTGGCTGCCGCGGCTACAGCACGTCGGGACTTTTGGAACCACGGATTTTGATCGGAAGTGTGATTAATCACGAGTTCGGTAATGACGCGCAGGTTACGTTGATGTGCAGCGTCTAGGAGCGCACGAAAATCATCGAGTGTCCCGAAGCTTGGATTGACGTCGAAATAATCGGCGATGTCGTAGCCGTCGTCGCGCAGAGGGGACGGATAGAATGGCAGCAGCCAGATGGCGGTGACTCCCAGCTCCTGCAGATAATCCAGTTTTTCGATTAGACCACGGAAGTCCCCCATGCCGTCGCCATCGCTGTCGCAAAATGTCTTAACGTGCAGCTCGTAGATGATCGCGTCCTTGTACCAAAGCGGATCGACAGATGTGTCATTCGGACCCTGTGCCATGCGCTTAACTTTTACGCACAAAGCGCCCCGCGCAATCAATCGATTTTGCAATCACAAAATCGGTGGACGAAGTGGCCCGCATAGATTAAGGCACGCGATTGCGATCCTGCGCTCGATCCTGTTTCTGATTCCTGCAATTTCTGATCACACATGAGGCCATCCAAAGTAATTGCTTCCACGCGCCGCAAGCCAGAGAAACGGGTGCGCCTGTCAAAATCGCGAGCGCAGGCGCGCACGGTTGTCCCCCAGCTCGAGCCTGGAGCGCCAAGTGACTTCGACTTGATGAAAGGGATCCAGACCGGCGACGCAGACGCGCTCTCTCAGCTCTACGATCGATATAATGGGATTTTGAAGGCACTTATCCTGAGAGTGATTCATAACGAAGCCGAGGCCGATGATCTCTTACAAGAGATTTTCATGGAGATCTGGAATCAGGCGAAGAATTTTTCCGCGCAGAAAGGGAAACCGCTTGGATGGATGGTTACCTTGGCCCGGCGCCGCGCGATCGATGGTCTACGCAAGAAGCAGGCTTATGCGCGTGCCGAGGAACGCCTGCAAAACGAAACTGAACAGCAGCCTGATGCGTGGGTTCATAACGCAACTGAAGAAGAAATCGTCCTGAGCGACACGCGCGCTCTCATTCGCAAAGTCATCGCCGGCCTGCCACCACCCCAGCAGCAGGCAATCGACCTCGCATTTTTTAAAGGTATGAGCCAGCGCGAAATCGCCGCGAAAACGAATACACCCTTAGGCACGGTAAAAACAAGGCTTGAACTTGGGCTCAAAAAAATTTATGACGGCCTCAAGGAGTTGAAGGATGAACTTTAGCGAATTCCAGAACCGGTCGCGGCTCTACGTTATCGGCACGCTGGAACCGGAAGAATTAGAGGAATTCGAGAAAGCGCGGAAGAAATTCGGAAAAAAGGGGGAAGAATTCATCACCAAATGTTATGCATTGCATGAAGCATTCGCGCTGAGTTTGCGCCCGGCGAAAGCCTCCACTGCAATCAAAGAACGGCTGATGGCGATGGTCAAAGCAAAGCAGGAAGCTTGACAGCTCAGGCCCGCCTTCCCTTAGCACTCCAGCTCACGCAAGATAAATTCCTGCAGAAAGCCGTAGAAATTCACCTGAAACAGACTCAGGTCACGCCGGGATCCAATTGGTGAACGAAAGTGGTCGTTCAGTTCGTTTTCGGTGAAGTTATTTTTGGCGGCTATGACGAGGCGGGCCTGATTAAGGGCACTCAACCAGGCATCGGCATGCTTGGTGGGAATGCGTAGGACGCGGTTTGCGAACGCTTTTTCGTTCCTATTTAGTTGCTCCAAATCTGCGGCGACGGTCTGCGTCGCCGTCTGAAAAAGACGCCGCAACTCAGGTTCGACATACATTTTCCACTCTGCGCACATCTCCGTTTCTTTTTTTCCATTCGTTGGAGGACTAAAGAGGCGTTGCTCGGCAGCGGGTACGCCGCCGGGGTCAGCGCTTGCGGGGATCTGCCGAAGCAATTCGGCCAGGAACGGGTCCAACTCGGAGAGCTCGATCTGGTCCTTACGCCGGCGAATTTCCATGTCAGCACGCTTTCTCGAGAGTGGCGAGCAGGAGATAACCGTGTAGTTGTTGCACATAAAGTTCGGCCCGCTCACGCATGCCGCTCCACAAGACCGATCGGCCTTTGTGATGCACTTCCAACATGTGTCTCTCTGCTTTCTCGCGGGGATAGCCAAAGACGCGTTGGAAAACCATGGTCACATAGCTCATCAAATTTACGGGATCGTTGTGGACCACCACCTGCCAGGGAACGTCAAGATCTTCTTCGGAACGCGCTTCTTTTTCGGTGGTGGGCTCCACCGTCGTAATCGTTCCCGCCAGCTCGTTCGAGGCATGAGTTGTTCCTTCCATTCCTTTGATCTGCACCAGGCACGCGCCGGGCTGCCGTGGCCCGCAACTCATGCTGAAAATGCTAACATACCACGCCCTCAGTTCAAACCTGTGGCCCCCGAAAGCTTTCGGGGTGACGCCGGATCGTG
>WNES01000343.1_pt1 | contig 24759 bp, 28 predicted proteins | sample 5399931 | NCBI WGS metagenome assembly WNES01 (sample SAMN13153332, study PRJNA577476) | soil metagenome | isolation source: 20 cm grassland meadow soil 2 days after 3rd rain plot 5 | place: USA:California | collected 2015-11-11
CCCCCAAACTGATGAACCTGACCTTCCGTCGCAGCTTCGTCTGAATCATCTCTCCCGTGAACCCAATCTTGCGCCGAATCCCCCGGCCGGTGACGCACGTAGAACTTGCCAAAGCCGTTTAACCCAGTACTGGCACTGTTGCCCAACTGTTGCCCAACACTTGACTACCAGCGACAGTTGGGGATACTGTGTGACCGTAACGCAGATGGGTAACCCTAGCGACTGCAACAAAAGCCCCGTTTTTATTGCTTTCCTTTGAGGTAGGTAGCCAATCCCGTTAGCGCTACCAAATTTCTGACCGTTACCTTTACATCTCGCGACTGTTGATGAGGCGGCGCATCCGGTTATAATTCGCCGCAGCCGTGTGCGTCCGCGGCACCAGCCTTCCTGAGGAGTGTCCTTGAGCTACGTCGAAAAACATCTTATCCCGGGTGAATCCGTGCAGTACGAGACCAAGCTGCATTGGATCGTCATGTTGGGGCATGCAGCCATCGGTGTTCTTCTAGCGGTGTTGGCAATTACAATCCCCATTGCCTGGGCTTCCCTCGGAGCAAAGGCGAAAGGCCACGCAGTTCCGGCGGCGGTTTATTGGCTTGGCTTGGTGCTTTTGCTTGCTGGCGGGGCATTATTTTTCGCCGGTATGTTAAAGCGCAACGCGACGGAGATGGCGGTAACCAGCAAACGAGTCATTGTGAAGACGGGCATCGCCGAGCGCCGCACCTTGGAGATTCTGTTGTCGAGAATCGAAAGCATCGCCGTAGACGAGCCCGCACTTGGAAGGTTGATGGGCTACGGAACGGTGATCGTGAAAGGCACGGGAGGAACACCCGAAGCTTTTGAAAAGATCTATCATCCGATGGAATTCCGCGAACAAGTACAGCGACAGATCGCAGGTGAACGCGAGATCGTTTGAACCGTCTCTGAGTGGGGATCAGGGCCCATCGTGCGCAAGAAATCCACAAACGGAGAGCGCTTAGTGACTACCCGGTTTATCGAAGCCTTGAGCTATGCAGCGCGTTTACATGCCCGGCAAATCCGCAAGCGAACCGAGCGCCCTTACGTCGGCCATCTTTTGAACGTCACTTCCATCGTCATTGAATATGGAGGCGACGAGGAGATGGCGATCGCCGCGCTGCTTCATGACGCCGTCGAGGATCAAGGCGGCCTGCCACGGCTGCGGGAGATTCGCCGAAAATTCGGAGCTCGTGTGGCGCGTATCGTCGACGGCTGCACGGATTCCTATACGGAACCCAAGCCTCCCTGGCTTGAGCGCAAGCGTGCTTACATTCAATGTGTCGCGAGTGAACCAGACGATGTCCGGCTGGTCTCCGCTGCGGACAAGCTTTCCAATGTTCGCGAGACCATCCACGACCTGCGCGTGCATGGCGATTCAGCCTTCGAGAAATTCCGAGGAAAGAAGGAAGGCACGCTCTGGTATTACCGCTCGCTCGTGGAAGTGTTCCGTAAAGCCGGAATGAGTCCGCTGATTGAAGAGCTCGACCGGGCGGTCAGCGAGCTCGAATCTCATGCAAGTTAGGCTTCCTTGCCGCATACGGCGAGTTTTGGGCACAATAAACACTAGCCTTACTGGCCATCCCTCCATGACTTCCGTGCAACAGCCCACGCCGACCGTGTTCACCATCGGCCACTCCAATCTGGAATTGGAGGAGTTCCTTTCTATGCTTGCGGGACACGGAATTCAGGCAGTATGCGATGTGCGCAGCCGGCCAGCTAGCTTTCGCTTTCCGCAATTCAATCAAGACTCCCTCGAAGTGAACCTACGGGATGCGGGTTTCAAGTATGAATTTCTCGGAGAATCTTTGGGGGGGTAGGCCAACAGACCCACGTGTCTACCAAGCGGACGGCGTAGTCGATTACGCTCTCCGGCGCAAGGCGCGCGATTTCGTTGCTGGTGTGGAGCGCGTCATTGAACTTTCGCGTCAGCAGAAGGTTGCTTTGATGTGCGCCGAAGAAGATCCCTTGCATTGTCACCGGTTTTTGATGATAGGTCCGGCGCTGCTCGAACGAGGCGTCACGCCAGTCCACATCCGGCGCGGAGGCGTTCTCGAATCGCAGCGCGAAGCGGAAGACCGCCTTTTGGCGCTCAACCACCTCACCGCGTTTACCAGCGGCTCGCTCTTCGTAAGCGAACGCAGTACCGCGCTCGAAGATGCGCTCCGCCGTCAGGCCCAGGAGTGCGCCTTCCGCGGGTCACCCGAACAGATGGAAGATTTCTGAAAGAGATGGAACGCATGCTCTGCACCACCGGCTTCACAGCCAAAACGGCAGAAGAGTTGTTCGGTCTTCTTAGAAACGCGGCCGTCAAGCAACGCGAGAGACAGAAATTTCAATCGATACGGCCAATTCCCGCTTCCGCTCATAGCTGGAATTACTTTCCTCATCAGCGAGGCGACATCCTGGAGTTTTCCCTGACGCCGTTTTCCGGTGCGTCCCCGCACGTTGAGGACCGAGTTTCTATGAGAGACTTTCGAAAGACCGCTGCGGTCGCTGAGCCGGAAGTAGCCAGCTATCTCGGCAAGGCGGAATGTTCAGACTCTCTGCGCGGCCTGTTTGAATGCGCGATTCACGAAAACCGGCAGGGAAGCGGCGTTTACGCCTATCCGACCGAGGCCAGGCGCTCGATCTGCGGTTGCCACACGAAGAATCTCCGGCTGGAGCTTTACGGGAATGAGCTGCGAGCCACGCTGGTGCTCTTTTCAGGTGAAGTCGCGCGGGACCTGCCCGTGGTTGACCGCGATTGGCTGGACTTTACGGATGCCGCGGAGAATCGCGGGGCGAATCGCGCCGCTCGCCTGGAGCGGTTCTTGAATTCTCAATTCCAATACAAGATCATGTCTTGTCCGCATTATTTTGTCCGGATCGGTCTCACCCGGCCGTATCGTGAAGCCTGCTGGCTCATGCTCGACACCCTCTTTCCCATACCAAAGGCCGATTGGCTCGAGGAGTTTTGATGGCGCTGCGCCAGACCCCTTCTCTGAAGGGAGAAGATCCCTTTCGTCGCATTATTGAGGCGTGTTTTCGCCGCGAGGTCGATTCCGCGACGCCGTTTCCCAACGAGACGGAGGATTTGATTGAGACGGGAATCCTGGATTCCATGGCCTGGGTCAGTTTTTTGCGAGCGGTCGAAACTGCAAGCGGCGTTTCCGACCTCGGGTCTGTGCTCAACGAGCAACCCGCGAGCATAGCGTCGGTGCTGGCGGCGCTGCGAGAATCGAGCAAAAAGCCTTTGGCTTCGGATCATTCTCAGAGGGGAATTTGCCGACCTGCCGGCACACTCTCCGTGTTGATCACAGCTTCATGCTCGGCGCAGGGCTCGTGCGTCGTGCCGTCCGAGGAAGTGGACCGTGCGTTTGGTATGCCCATTGGCAAGCTGCGCAAGCGCGCGGGCATCGAGTCGCTCGCGTACGCGACAAAGCGCGAGAACGAATTGACGCTGGGCGCGAAAACCGCGGAGGAGGTGCTTCGAGACGCATCGTACGGAGCGCAGGAACTCGACTGGATTATTGCCACCAGCGAAACGCATCACGATTATCCTGCACTATCGGCGCAATTGCACTCCAGGCTGCTGGCGCGAGAGAACTGCGGCGCTCTGGATGTTGGCGGGGGCTGCCTTGGATTGCTCAACGCGCTTGCAGTGGCGCAATCGCTGATTGCTTCGGGCGTGGCACGGACCATTGCGGTGGTCACTGCGGACGTGCACAGCCGGACACTCACACCCGACTGCGTCGCGGGCGAATTCGGCGGTTTGTTTGGCGATGGAGCGAGCGCTTTCTTGTTGCGCCGCGAAGAAGATGCGCGCGGCGGCTTCGGCTACCGGCTTGGGGAATTTCTCTTTGGGTGCGCGGGACAATATGCTGCTGCGATCCGCGTCGCCGGAAAGAAAGGCGGTGGCCTCGACGTGAAGTTCGAGGGCGAGGCGCTTTCGCGGGCGGCGATTACCCGCATGGAAATGGTGATCAGCGCCGTGGAAATGCGCAGTGGAATTCCCCGCGCTTCGGTGGGTGGGTTCGCCACGCACCAACCAAATCCCCGGCTCCTTACACTTTTGGCGAAACAATGCGGCGTTTCGCCGGACGCTTTTCCTCCCATCTGCCGGACATCTGGCAATCTGGGCTCTTCCATGTGCGGCGCCGCGCTTCATACCGCGTTGCAAAACGCAGCAAGAGCGGAAGCCAGGCAACGCAAGCCGATTTTCCTGACGTCACTTGGCCCCGGCCTCCTTTTTGGAGGGAGTTGGCTTACGCCTGCGTGAGAGAAAGAATCTCTCTTCCCCGAGTTCTGTACGAGACCGCGATGGAGAACCGGCTCTCGAGAGAAAAGAACCGACCTAAAGGTCGGCAACTAAAAAGAAGGCGGCTCACGGCCCGGGCCGAGTCCTTGTTTGTTAAGCCGACATCGACGACCGGAACGAAGCAAGCTTGTAGTGGCGGCCATCCCGCATCGCTCATTGGCGTTGCGGCAAAGCGAGACCGTGGCATTATTGAATTGCGCAGGGTTCGCCGCGCCGTTGAGCGGTTCTGCATAAACCGTGTAGCTGCTTCCTGCAGGCAATCCGGTAATTTAGTACGTGCCGTCAAACTGCACCGGCCCCGGCGCAGCGCAACTCCATCCCCCCGATCGTTGCGCCGATTACCGCCCCCGTCGTATTGTCTACAGCCACGACGTGCGCGCCGAAAACTCCAGTCACATCCGGGGCCGATAAGCCGGAAGGGCGAGGGGGGTTCGCAGGAATAATTCTTCCGCTGACGGAGCCCTGATGGAGCGGATCGGCCGCGTCGGGATACAAAACGCGCAACCCAGTGCGGTCGTCGTCGCCGAGTGGAGCATCGGGCTGCTGGGTCGTGGGTCGCGTGCCGCTGATGGTTTCCGGCGCGGGAGCGAACGGAAACATCATGGCGCTCCACACCGCGGAATGGCTAAAGCCGAGGAAATGTCCGAGCTCATGAGTCAGAACCGATTCGAAATCGTAGGCTTTCGGAGCTGCGGCCACGTTTTTTTCAGCGAAAAGGCATTGGAAATAAGCAGCTGGCAGCTTTGTTAGAGATTCTTTGGGTTGCTGGCACGGTGGTTAAACTAATGCAAGCCTCTCTTCTTCGAACCGCATTCGTCCTGATTTGGCGTTTGAACACAAGGAGTCCATTTCATTTCGGCACAACCTCACGAGCTTCTAGATTCCCACGCTTGCGTTGACTTCCGCTGCTCGACTGCCAATAATCCCTGCATGGCTCGCCCGGATGCCGTTCGCCGCGTTAAAAGCTACTCCGCCGCTGACGGCTTTGTGTACCAGTATTATTTCTTCGAGGGCAACCGCGCTCAACGCGGCTCCAGCCCCGGCGGCGAGTTCACTTATGTCGTTTCGGTCGATCGCCAAACTGCTTTCCCCTTCAAAATCTTCGTCCATCAATCCGCGCTCGATGGCTGGGCGGCGCAAAACGGCCGCGCGCTCTCGAGTTCAGAGGAATACGCCGTAGCCAAGATGCGCCTTTTCAATGCTTTCGACGAAGGCGTGGTTAGGGCCAGCCCTCAAGGGGAGCCACCCCGGGAAGTGGTGGTCAACGAAGCCAATCTCGAAGAGCTGCTCGGGCAATTGGGGATTTAACAGGCCTCAGCCCTCCCCAAGCGGTACCATCCGGAGTGAACCGTAACCGCCACCGCGGCGTCAGGTAGTTGTACGGGGACCAAGCCTATGCTTGCCGCGGGCAGCGGTGTTGGAGCCTTCAGAAGGGGTCCTATGCAGGAGCTGGTTCTGAACCAACCAGTCAGCACAGCAAGGAGCGAGTTGGTGCGCGAGGCAGCTCAGGCGGACGCCCGGCGGGAGTTCGAAGAGCGCCTCGCTGAATGCGGCCCGTTGGCCTACCGCGTTGCGCAGGGAGTTCTGCGCAACACCGCGGATGCTGAGGACGTAGCCCAGGAAGCGCTCCTCCGCGCCTACAAAAGTTTCGAGCGCCTCCGGGACCGCAGCCGTTTTCGTGGCTGGCTGGTGCGCATTTCGTTTCGCCTGGCGCTCGACCGGTTACGCTCGGCGAAGCGCCGCGAGCAGCGCGACACGCTGTGGTCCCAGCCCACGCATCTTCCGCCGCCCGTCACGGCGGAAGACGTCGCCGCTTCGAACCAGTTTCAGGGCCACCTGGAGCGCGCGCTCGAAGAGTTGCCAGAGAAACTGCGTCTGGTGCTTTTGCTTTCGGCGATGGACGGCTACACGATTGAGGAGATTGCGGCCATGGTCGGCGTTCCTATCGGGACAGTGAAATCGCGAATTTTTATTGCACGAAAGAAATTAGCGGAGAAGTTGCGATGCTATGCAAACACTATAACGATGCGCTAATTGAGGCCGCCGCATCCGGCGTCACGCCACAAAGGGAGCTGCGCGCGCATCTCGCCGAGTGCGCCTCCTGCCGCGAAGCGTTGGCCCAGGAGCAGTCGCTCTTTGCCGCCATCGATTCCGGCCTTCACGCCGTGGCAGACATGAAAGTCCCGCCCTCACTGCTTCCGCGCGTCCGCGCGGCGGTCGACGAGGTTGCCGTCGCGCCTCCGCGCTGGGGTTCGACTTGGTTTGCTCTATCTGGCGCCGCCGTTGCGGTGGCGTTGGTCCTTGCCGGTGGAATCCGGCACAATGATCCCAGAACTCCGCCCACAAATACCGCCACTATTCGGCCCCCCGTTGAGCAGGTCATTCCAGGTAGGCGAACTCCCCTATCCTCTGCTGGTTTGGAGAGGGAAGACTTGATTCCGCGCCTTCCAGTGTCTGTTGCCGGGAATTCCTCGTCTCCCGGCGGGCTAGCAAGTAGCAAGTCGATGCCTGAAGTTCTTGTCCCCCGGGACCAGGAAGTTTTGTTGGCCCGTTACGCGCAGCAGTGGAGTTCGCACAAGCGCGCACCGCTGGTGGCGCAGGGTGCAGACGAAGTCTCAGTCAAGCCGCTCGAAGTTGCGCCGATCCAAATTGCTCAGCTTGACGTCAAGCTCTTGACGGAAGATGGATCGAAATGACTTCCGTTTGGATTTCAATACCTGCAGCGTTTTCGAATTCTCCAGGAGGGGTGCAATGAAAAAGTTCGTCTATCTTTGCCTGCTTGGCTTGTTCATTTTGCCTTTGCGGCAAGCCTGTGCGCAGGACAAGTCCCAAGAAAAGTCCAAGACCGAGGAGCGGGCCACGGTTCTCATTCCCGTAAAGGTGCAGATTGTTTTCACCGAGCTCGACGGTGAAAAGAAGATCTCCAGCATGCCCTATACTTTTACCGTCCCTGCCAGCGAAAAGGCCGGAAACAATTACGGCGCCAGCCTGAGAACCGGTGTCCGGATTCCCATCGAGATCGACGGTAAAGATCAAAAGACTACCTATATGGATGTGGGATCAAACATTGACTGCCGCATCCAAAGTCAAGAGGACGGCCGCTTCCTGATCAGTTGGATTTTTGAGCGCTCTGCCCTTTACCCGAATAAATCCTCCGAAGGAGAAAGACTCGTGGCTGAGCCTAATGGCCTTCCGCTCGTGCGCCAATTCAGGACCAACGAGAGTCTGCTGCTCAAAGACGGCCAGACCTCTGAAAACACGTTGTCCACTGACCCGCTCAACGGCCACACGATGCGCGTTTCGGTCACCATCAACGTGTTGAAATGAGGAGAAGCTCTCGGAGCTTATGCCAGGATCCGGCTCAGCGCAGATGGCAAGTCTGAATGCAGGAACGTGTAACCAAGTTGCTGTAGCTTTTGCGGCCTAACGCGCTGGCTGGATAACAGCAGCGCGTCGGCCATTTCACCCAGCGCCAGTCGCAGCGCGAACCCCGGAACAGGAAAGAGCGCTGGCCGATGCAGCGCCTTCGCCAGTGCTTTTGTGAATTCGGTGTTTTGCGCTGGTTGCGGCGCGACGACATTCACTGCGCCGCGTACCGCTCCGTTCTCGATCGCGCAGCGAATGATCCGAGTGACGTCCTCCAGCGTGATCCACGACATCCATTGCTTGCCCGAACCGAGCCTACCTCCCGCGCCCAGCTTGAACGGAAGGAGCATCTTTGCCAGCGCGCCGCCATGCCGCGCCAGAATAATTCCAAACCGCGCCAGTACCACGCGAATCCCCAGTGCCTCTGCTTTCAATGCCTCCCCTTCCCACTCTCGCGCGAGCCCCGATAAAAAATCCGTTCCCGGCTTGCTTTCCTCCGTCAGCACTTCCTCCCCGCAGTTCCCGTAGTAGCCAATCGCCGATGCGGAAACCAACACTCTTGGCCGCGCATTCATTTTCGCCAGCGCGTTCACCAGCGCTCGCGTGGTGTCAATCCGGCTCGAATGCAACAAAGCTTTTCGTTCTTTTGTCCAACGTCCGCCCGCGATCGATGCGCCAGCCAAATTCACGACTGCATCTGCTCCAGGACCCGCTCCTCCCAATTCTCCAGTTGCCGGATTCCATGCTACGTCGAATCCTTCGTGTTTACCCTGAGCTGCAAAGGGTGCTCCTCCGGCGAACGCGCTCGGCGGTCGCAACATCCGGCAGACTGTGTGCCCATCCCGCGCCAGTGCGCTCACCAAAGCTGTTCCTACCAACCCGCTCGAGCCTGTTACCAAGATTTTCATCTTGCCCTCCGCCGGAGTCCGCTATCGGAAGGGGATTCCCCACCTGCTTGGACGCTACGCAACCCGGCCGTCGGGGTCAAGGTATCTAATTTTTCAAAACATATTCCCTTGCTGAAAATGCGAAATGTTTCGTGGTGCCCTCGCAGGTTTCCTTCGCTCGCGTTACAATCTTGCTGTGGCCCCTGTCTCCCAAACTGTGCGTGTGAAGGTCCTGTTTTTCGGCCGCCTGAAAGATGTTGTCGGGCACTCCCAGGAATCCCTCAACCTCGCGGACGCCGTGACCATCGAACAGCTCTTTGCTGTGTATGCCGCCCGCACTCCGGAACTCGCTCAGTATCGCTCTTCGGTCGTGGCTTCTCGCAATCAGGAATTTGCTGCGTGGGACACGGTACTCTACCCTGGCGACGAAGTCGCTTTTCTCCCGCCTGTGAGCGGCGGCTAGGTTCAATTGCATGGCCCCGCCTTTCCATCACGAGGACATCTTCCAGCTCGTTCGCGAGCCGATCGATCTGCGTGCCCTGATTGAGCACGTCCGCGCCCCGGGAGACGGCGCTATCGTCACCTTCGACGGCTTTGTCCGCAATCAGTCGCACAATCGCGCCACGCTGTACCTCGACTACGAAGCCTATGAGTCCATGGCCCTTGTCAAAATGCGTGAAATTGCTGCGCAACTCCACGAAAAATATGGCATTCATCGCGTGGCCATCGTGCATCGGCTGGGCCATCTCGAAATCGGCGAAACCAGCGTGTTCATTGCCGTCAGCGCCCCTCACCGCGCTGCTGCTTTCGACGCCTGCCGCTTTGCCATCGACACCCTCAAACGCACGGTGCCCATCTGGAAGAAGGAGTACTTCGAGGACGGCGCCGTGTGGGCCGACGGCGAACTTCCTCCCGCGCCCCTGGCCACGCCGCGCGCAAAGCCCGCATCTTAGCTACTCATGCTTACTGCGTCGCTCCACCCCAGCCGCCTGATCTTGTTGACCGGTGCTGTCTTGTTCGCCAACGGTGTTGCCTTCACACAGGACAATCCCAATCGCCCGCCTTGGGCTCAGAAATCTCAGAAGTCAGGTTCTAAGGCGAATTCAAGCGCTGCCTCTACCTCGAACTCCGGTGCCAGCACTCCTGCTCCCGCGTCTTCTCCCGTCGGCGAACCTGGCAAAATCGTTCAGCCAACTCCAGCCCCTCCGAAAGAAGATCCTCAAGATGGCGCTGCCCAGCGCGGCCGCATTCGGGTCAACGTCAATCTCGTTACCGTTCTCGTCAGCGTTCTCGACGAACACAATCGTCCTGCTCCTGACCTGCCCCGCGAAGCCTTTCAGCTTTTCGATGAAGGGAAGGAACAAGAAATCGCTATTTTCGAACCGGAAACCTCCCAGCCGCTCGATCTGGCGCTCATGATTGACGCCAGCCTCAGCGCCCACAAAGAAATCACGTTTGAGCAGGAAGCCGCCGCCCATTTCATCCGCCAAATCGTCCGGCCCGGAGATCGTCTGGGCGTTTTTTCCTTTGACGAGGACGTAAGGTTGCACCAGCCAGGGTATTCCGACAACGTTGCTGCCCTTCAGGACGCCGTCCGTAAGATCCCGAACGGGGCTGGCACTTCCATTTACGATGCGGTTCTTCTGGCGTCACGGTCCCTCGCCGAGCGCGGTGACGACCGCCGTCGCGTCATTGTCCTTGTCACGGACGCCGGAGAAACCACCAGCCATTACGACTTCGACGCCGCTCGCCGGGAGGCCGTCAGCGCGAATGTGCTCCTTTACACCATCGTTATCCGGCCCGTGAAAAACGAAAATGGCCGCAACACCGCCGGTGAACACGCTCTCGAGACGATGACCGACACCACCGGTGGCGCGATGTTTTATCCGGATACCCCGCAGGAGCTTGGCGCCATCTTCGATCGCATCGACCGCGAGCTGCGCACGCAGTATCGTCTCGCCTACTATCCCAATCCTCGCGGGCCGGCCAATACCTATCGCTCCATCGAAGTCAAAGTCACCACCGGCAACTATCAGGTGCGGCACCGCAAGTCCTACCTGACCGCGCCCCAATAAGTCTTCGGCTCCCATGGCGGCGACTCTGCCACGCAGTCTGCTTCTCATTTCCCGGGGGCATCCACTCTGTCCAGCAGTTTCACTTCAGCTTCCGCAATCGAATAATGCCGTTTTCGATACCTCAGTACGTTCGGCTTATAGCTTGTGCATGCATGACGCAGCCCAATGGCATAACATTCTCGATGGTGCAGCTCAGTAAGAAGCGAGACAGAATGACGACGCCAAACACTCTCGACAATCGCAACAAAGCTGTGGTGGCGTTCCTCGACGGTCGGCGCCTGAAAGGCTACATTTACAATTTCTCCGCGCAAAAAGAGCGCTTCCGTTTTTTCTTCGAACAAGACACGGCCCAGCGCGAAGGCACGGACGTGCAAATGAAGGATTTGAAAGCCATCTTCTTTGCGAGGGATTTTGTCGGCAATAGCAAATACACCGAATCCCAGACGCTTTCTTCGCAAAATAAGGGCCGCAAAGCCGAAATCACTTTTCCCGATGGTGAAAAGATGGTGGGAACTACGCATGCCTACAATCCACAGAAAGTCGGATTCTTTCTCGTGCCGGCGGATCCCCGTTCTAACAATTTGCGAGTTTTCGTGATCACCAACAACGCCACGCAGATCCGCTGGATTTAGTCCCTCCAAATTCCTCCCACTTTTCCCGTCTCCAAAGTACAGGATCGAATTAAGGTGTTTACCCGAGAGGGGAATCAGGTATCCCTGCAATTGTGGCAAGCCGTTTCGCTCGCTAGACTTATCTGCACTCTAGGCTAGCGAAGATGAGAACCGTAAGTCCAGGAACCCGTCCCGTGACCTAGGTGTAGCGGGGTTCCTGTCCGTATGCAACCAAGAGTTCTAATCATGTGTGAACGTGCGGCCGAACGTGACACGATTCGTGTCCTCGTGGGTACGATGGGGTGTCAGTGGGTTCTTGCTTCGGGGATCGAGGAAGCTTTGTCCTTGCTCGGTCGGGAACGAACCTCCGCGGTATTGCTCGAATTGCCGGGCACGATTACCGACTCTGTCAAGCTAGACCAAGGCATAAGAGAGCTTCTCGTGCGTTTACCCGGACGGGTTATTGTTCTGGCCGATGAAAAACCCACTCCCGTGATTAGTGAGCTCATCTTCAAATACTCCATCCCGTTCGTTCACCGCAATCGCCTGGCGGTGGATCTCTGGCCTCGTTTGGAGTCCATGGTTTATCCGCAACTGGGAATTCGCCGAATCACCAAAGTGGCGCGGCTCGTTCTGGATACTTTCTTGCAACCTTTACCTGTGGGCCTTCGCTACCTGCAAGCGGACACCCGTCAATTGGTCTACGAAGCTCCGGCGCTGACCGCGGACATCGCGTTCGAACGCTTGCCCAATTCAGCTCGAACTGCGCTGATAGGGCAAATCCTGAGAGCAAATGTGCCGCAAATTCCCCTGAACGGTGTCTCGGTTGTCTTGAAGGGCCAAAAAGGCCCGCTGGGTTTGATGATCACCAACGAAGCGGGTGAGTTCTCCTTTGAATTCCAAAACGAACGCAGCGTGTCGCTCGAGATCGAAGTCACCCCCAACGATTGGGTCTTGCTCATTTCACCTCCCCTGGATTGGGTTGGAAACCGGGATGATCACACGGCAAACGAACTCAATTTTTCTGAAACCTTAACAACGAATCAAACCAAGCTGCAAAGCAAAAAGGGAAGACCTGCATGAGATTGCGGTGGCTGTGGGTTCCGTTGTTTCTGTGTGGATTGTGCAGCAGTCCGGCCAAAGCGGACAACCGGGTCATTGTTCGGACCACTCTTGGCCTTCAGGGGCTACAGGCCTTTTGTAGTGGCCTTCCGTTGTTGCAGACCTGCACGGTGGTCGGCGGCCTGGACGGTTCCCTCGGCCAGCTTTTCTTGGTCACCACCCCTGTAGATTTGCCCACCTTCCTAAATCTTCTAGGCAGCACCGTGGGCATTGTCGATGCGGAAGCCGACCAACTGTTGAATCTCGTCAGTGGCTTGAATCAAGTAACCACGCCTCCGGCGGGCCTTTCGGACACCACGCCCGTCAACTACTCCGGCTCAACTGTTTGGGATGGCTACGTAAACCAGCCCGCGGCAAACATCGTGCGCGTGTCCGCGGCGCAAACAACTTTTCATGTAACCGGCACGGGAATTGTCGCGGACATCGATACCGGCGTGGATCCCAATCACCCGGCGTTGAAACCCGTGCTGTTGCCTGGCTACGACTTTACGCGAAACCAGCCTGGCGGCTCCGAGATGACCGACTTTACCGGAACGCCTCCTTCCGGCAGCACGACCAACATCGCTAATGTGAATCAGTCGACTGCTGCTGTGCTGGACCAGTCTATGGCTGCCGTGCTGGACACATCGCAATACGCGGCCTTTGGCCACGGCACCATGGTGATGGGCATCATTCACCTGGTCGCGCCTCAAGCGCAGTTGCTGCCTCTAAAAGCCTTCCGTTCCGACGGGACGGGATACTTGTCCAACATTCTGCACGCCGTGTACTACGGTGTGCAGAGCGGCACCAACGTCATCAACATGAGCTTCGACATGAAGTCGAACTTGCCGGAGTTTTCCAAGGCCATGGATTATGCCAACCAGAGCGGCGTGATCTGTGCAGCCTCGGCGGGAAACGATGGAATGCAGGAGATTGTTTATCCCGCCGCCTATCAGAATGACGTGATGGGCGTTGCCTCCACCAGCGACACGGACACGCGCTGATCTTTCTCCAACTACGGCGATGCCATCGTGTGGGTGGCTGCGCCCGGGGAAGGCATTATCTCGGCTTATCCTTTTAGCACCTACGCTGCCGGATGGCGTCCTTCAGTGCGCCATTTGTTTCCGGCGCGGGCGCTCTATTGCTGAACGTCGATCCGACAACCGTGTCCATGAGCCCCGGCACTGCTGCCGTCAACCCGGGACAGTCCGCCACGTACACTGTTTCCGTTACGCCCAGCGGGGGATTCAATAAAGTCGTGATGTTTAGTTGCTCCGGTCTGCCCGCCGGGGCTTCCTGCAATGTGGCGCCATCTTCCGTTACTTTGGATGGAACCCGTTCTTCGACAGCTCAGCTTGTTGTGACGACCACGAAGAACTCTGCTCTGCCCGATTGGCCACAATCGCGCATCGAGCAAAAGCTTAATCCCTGGAGCGGCGTAGCCCTCCTTTTGCTTTGGATTTTCCTCTGGTTCGGTTGGAGCAAACTTCTTGGGGTACGGCGTGCTTCCTTGCGGGCCCTTTGGCCAGCCGTGGCCGCGATTCTTCTCGCCGTGCTCTGCTCTTCCTGCGGAGGAGGCAGTTCGTCGATTGGGCCCGCGCCACCTCCGCCAGGTCCAACGCCAGCCGGAACCTCCGCAATCGTGGTGACGGGAACCTCAGGGAACGTAAGTCATGCCGCCACCGCCCAGCTCACCGTCAACTGAGCCAAGCCCAGCCACACGCCTGCTTCTGTGCGTGTGCACATCCGCGCTAGAGAAAAACTACTCCTGATTCTTGATTTCCGGGCTGGCCTGCTCGATGCTTCCTTTGACGAGTTCGGTTTTCACTTCGGACTTCTGTCCCGCGAGAAGACTGACTTCGGTTTCAAATGTCCGATACCCAGGGAGAGCGACTTTGATGCGATGCTTTCCAGGGCTGACCAGCAAGGAATGAAGCGAGCCTCCAAACTCGCTGGCGTGGCCCGCATAGTGGTCGTCGAGAAAAACGGCGGCGCGCCCGGGTTCCACGGTCACTTTTAACTCGGCCGTGATGGCCGGCGGGCGGGCTCCCGGGATTAACTGCATCGCCACGCGCACCTTCTGCACTTGTCCCGGCTCCACAACCACTTCGTGCACGAAGTCTCCATAACCCGACTGGCGAACGATGACTTGATGCTTGCCGGGCAATAACAACACTTTCTTATCGCCCTTGAGCTCCTTGACGTAGCCCACATAGACGCCATCGACCCAAACTCCGGCATCTCTTTCGACGCCGGTGGCGCCCTTCAATTGCAACTCGCCCATCACCTTGCTGTTTTGTGCAGTCAAACGCGGAGCCGCAAGCAGAGCGCAAAATAGGGCGAGAAGAAGTACCGCGGAAGGAAACCGCAAACTTCTATGCATGTAGCCCCCTATTTCTGGGCGGGATATATATGGTAACTCAGAAGTGGCTTTATTTGTCTGCTAAAACTCTTTCAGCTACCTATTCTTTCATGATTCACACTGAAACTGTGGCCGCAGTCGACAGCAGCTTAAGTGCTTTTCCCTTTCTTGCGCTACCCACCACCTTACTGCTTTTACTTCGCTTCCGCTAGGCTCAAGCAGACTTCGCGCGCATGCACCACGCACGTTTCGCCTGTTTCATGCGCATCGCGTCGCACCGACTTCAACTTTAACAGTCCTCCCTTCGTCAAACCCTTCAGCAACTGCGGCTCCAGCGCCGCATCGCGCAAATTTCCTCCCGAATAAATCCCTACCGGTGAAACCAGCTCTGCCGCATACGTTCCATCCGACCTTGTGATTTTCGTCATCACTCCCTGGCCAATCGTTGCATTCACCGCAATAGTAAATGGCACCACCAGTCGTCCGCCTTCCCGTAACCGCTCCAACCATTTCGTCTGCGGATGCGTTACGCCGCAATTCACGAACATGGCTTCACACTCGCCGGGATCAAACTCCGCTCCGTCTCCGACTTCTACCGTCACGTTGGCGTAGCCCGCCAGGTTTTCTCCAGCCCGCGCGGCCAGGTCCGGTTGCAACTCCAGGCCCACTATACTGCCGCTCTCTCCCACCACTTCCGCCATAATCGCTGTGTAATAGCCCACGCCACATCCTAGGTGATATACCCGTTCTCCCGGCTTCAGCGCCAGCGCGTCAATCCATGTTCCGAGCGAACTCGGCTGCCCATTATTAATGTCTTTTGCGCGGTCCAGCGAAATCACCACGTTGTGATACACGTCCCGCGGATCTTCCACCGTGACGTACGATAGTTGGCCCAGGTCTGCTGCGGACATTGCCCGCGCGGCCGCCGACCCAATCTGCCAAGGTCCCGGCCCCAAGAATTTCTCCCGTGGCACCTTGGCGAAGGCTTCCACTAATCCCGGAGTCGTCAAGGTCGCCGCAAACTTCACCTCTTGCGCATAGAACGCACGGCACTCCTCAATCATCATCATGCTCGGTCCACCTCTCCGATCGCATCTGCTCATACGGTACATCAATTCCCGTTCCGTCATGCTGCGCGCTCCAAAAGTTCATGGGATAATGCCGGCATGAAAGTTGCCGTTCAAATAGCTTTCTCGACCTTGATTCTCGTCTCCTTTTCTTCCGTATCTCTCTTTGCGCAGGCCCCCGCCCAGCGCCAGCAACCCGAGTTCATCCAGCAAGGCCAGCAATTGATGCACGAGGGAAAATTGGAGGAAGCTCTCGCGCTCTATCGCCATACCCTGCAATCCTCGCCGTTGTCACTTCCCGCGAACATTGCTGCCGGCAACGTGCTCGACTTAATGGGAAAAGGCGAGGATGCTCGCAAGTATTTTCAAAAGGCCATCGACATTGCGGACACTCCCGAACATAAAGCTTCGGCAAATCGCGCCATGGCTATGTCTTACGCGTTTGAAGCGAATTGCAAAAAGACCGTCGAGTACGAACAGAAAGTCTTCGATTACTACGAAAGCGGAAAAGATTTCTTCCAAAAAGGAGAAATTGCCGACGAAGCTGCCCGCGTTTGTATTGATTCCGGCGACTTGGATACAGCGCTTCACTGGTACAAAGTGGGGCATGACAGCGGCCTAAAGGAGCCGGACCTCCAGCCGGCTCGCGTGGACCTATGGAACTTCCGTTGGGAGCACGCGCAGGCTCGCATCGCGGCGCGCCGGGGAAACCTGGCCGAAGCGCAGGATCACGTCACCGCCGCCAAAGCCATCCTCGAAAAAGGCACAAATCCGGAACAAGCCCAGTTCTTTCCCTATCTCCGCGGCTATGTCGCGTTCTACGGGCAAGACTACAAGACCGCTCTGGAAGAACTGCTAAAAGCCAATCAGAATGATCCCTTCATCCAGTGCTTGCTTGGGCAGACTTACGATGAACTAGGCGAGAAGGACAAGGCCATCGACTCCTATCGCAAAGCGGCTGCCGCCATTGCCCACAATCCCCCCGCCGCCTACGCCGTCCCCTTCGCCAAGAAACGCCTCGCTGGCTTGGCAGGGTAGAGACTGATGGGGTTGGTCCTACTTCTCGCGTTCCACGTAAGTGCTTGCAGTTTGGCCCCGGAGTATTTTTATCGGATAACAGCGTTGCAAGGCCGAGTCGTAGGCACGCATACCCACACGTATTCGCTCCCCGCTGGTGGAGGCAGGCTTTCAGAAGAAGACACGCCATGTTGGCCTTAACGAGCACCGGCAACCGTGGGACAAGCTGCCGAAAGAGCAGTGGGAAATCCTGCGGGGTCGCCACCCGGGCGGCGATGCGCAGATCAAAGCGATTCTCGCCAGCACCAAATCTTTCGCCACCAGCTACGACGACTTGAACTTCACGCCTCTGCTTCTCTCCACCATTCAAGCCCGCACTTTCATCATCCAGGGCGACCGCGACCCTCTTTATCCCGTCGAACTCTCCGTCGAAATGGCCAAAGCTATCCCTCACTCCCGCTTGTGGATCATTCCCAACGCCGGCCACGGCCCCGTCCTCGGTGCTCGCTGGCCCGAGTTCCTCCAAACCGCTTCCGCCTTCCTGCAGGAGTGAAGTAGCGCCGGGCTTTAGCCCGGCATCTTTGTGTATAATCCTCGTCCGTTTTCTTGGATGCGAGCCGCCGTGTTTGTTCTTTTGCTCTGGGTGCTGCCTCATGACAAATCGCTACGACCGCCGTGACATCCTGAAAGGCGTCGGTGCCCTCTGTGCGACAGGTATGCTTTGGCCGTCCAATAGCGAAGCCGCGCCGCAAACTCTTCAAATCGCCGGCCGCCCCGTGGAAATTCAGATTGCGCCAGTGAGTGCCCACACTTTTCGGCTCAGCGTTCTACCAATCGAAAATGGTCAACCGCAATCCATCAAAGGCAACGGTTCGCTCGTGCGAACCTCCTGGGGACCGCGGCTCGCAAGACGCACCGGCGCAGAATCCGAGCACGTCGTCAAAACCGGCGAGCTCAACGTAAAGCTTTCTTTCCATCCACTCCAAGCTATTGTCGAAGACAGTAAAGGCAGCGTCGTCCAACAACTCACCATCGACTCCGAAACCAGCGCCGTTTCCTTCCTGCTCGGAAATTCGCTGCTCTTAGGGCTCGGCGAAGGCGGCCCGCAATTCGACCGCCGCGGCTCCAAGGATGCGATGCGCAGCGGCCAAGGCGGCTACCAACTGGGCACCCACGGTGGCCGTGTGCCCATTCCATGGCTCATCGGCACCGCCGGCTGGGCTCTCTACTTCCATCAACCTTTCGGCACGTTTGACTTCGCCGGAAGCGACGGCAAATTCCTCCCCAAAGATCACGCCAGCGCTCCCCCGCTCGACATTTTTGTCGTATCCTCGCAAGATCCGCGTGTGCTCATGTCCGAGTACGCCCGGCTGACCGGCCATCCCGAGCTGCCTCCGCTCTGGGCGTTTGGCTACCAGCAATCCCACCGGACACTCGCAAGCCACGAAGACGTCCTCGCCGAAGCGAAAACGTTTCGGGAGAAAAGACTCCCTTGCGACACGCTCATCTATCTCGGCACCGGCTTCTGTCCTTCCGGCTGGAACACGGAGAACGGGTCGTTCTCCTGGAATAAACGTGTCTTCCCCGACCCCAAGCTGGCCATCGCCCAACTCCGTCAGGAACACTTTCGTGTCGTACTTCACTCCGTGATTCTCGAGAACGACTTGCGAGGCACCGTCCGCGATCCTTGCATTGTCGCCCGCTTTGACAAGGAACAAGTGAGTTGTGCTTGGGACGCGCATCGCGAAACCTTTGCGCTTGGCGTGGATGGATGGTGGCCCGACGAAGGCGATCCCTTGGGCATCGAAGCGCGTCTTGCCCGTAATCGCATGTACTGGGAAGGGCCTCAACTCGACCGCCCCAACGAACGCCCCTACGCGCTGCACCGCAACGGTTACGCCGGAATGCAGCGCTATGCTTCCTTCCTTTGGTCCGGCGACGTTTATTCCACCTGGGAAACCCTGAAGACCCACGTTCCCATTGCGATTAACACCAGCCTCACCGGCATTCCTTATTGGGGCACAGACATCGGCGGCTTCGTTCCCACAAAAGAATTCACCGCCGAGCTTTATATGCGCTGGTTCCAATTCGGTGCTTTCTGTACGCTTTTCCGCTGCCACGGCCGCGCGTGGAAGCTCCGTCTGCCCTGGGGATGGAACACCGGCGAAATCGGCCCCACTGAAATCAGCGGCTACAACGGTTCCGCGCTCCCCGATCCCAGCGAATTGCACAATGCGCAAGTCGAGCCGATTTGCCGCAAGTATTTGGAACTTCGCTATCGCCTGCTGCCGTATTTGTACAGCGCTGTGCGCGAAGCGACTCTCACCGGAATGCCTGTGATGCGCAGCTTGTGGCTCCATTATCCAGATGATCCCCAAGCCGTCCAGCGCGGCGACGAATATCTTTGGGGCCGCGACATTCTCGTTGCACCCGTCATCGAGAAAGCTGCTACTTCTCGCCGCCTGTATCTTCCTCGGGGTCGCTGGTACGATTTTTGGACCAACGAACGCCTCGACGGTGGCCGCGAAATCGATCGCGCCGTGGACCTCGAAACGCTTCCACTCTTTGTTCGCGAAGGCGCGATTCTTCCTTTCGGTCCAGTCAAACAATATGTGGATGAAAAAGTTGAGGGCCTGCTCTCCATCACCGTTTATCCTGGTGCCGACGGCGAGTTCCTCCTGTACGAAGACGACGGAATTTCCTTCAACTACCGCAAGGGTGATTGGATGGGACTTCCGCTCAAATGGAATGAAGCGCAACGCGCGCTAGCGATTCGCTTGGCTCCTGGTTCCCGCATGCGTTCGCCTCTGCGGCGCAACCTTGAAGTTAAAGTTGGCGACTCCTCGCGAAGTGTCGAATTCGACGGCAAACCTCTCGAGGTGCGCTTCTCGTAGCGCACTTGATCGCTCTTCGATCATTCGATTTGTCGTCCGGCGACGTTGCGGAACTCGCCGCCTCTTCTACGGCCACCAAAATAATAGATAATCCCCCAGGTCGCTCGCAGGTCGTATTCCCCGTGAACTTTCGCCACGTTATTGTAGAAAGTGGTGTGCAGCGCATCTATGTCCACGCGCAGCGCCATCGAGTTCCCGAAAAACCACTTTTCGAGCCCGCCGCCCAGCGCCCACGCCCTGTCATCGGTCGTTCCTTTGAGAAATCCGGCCGAGTTGGGGAGAAGAACCACCACGCCCGAAACGCGAGCGCCTCCGCCGAGTGCGTGGAGCGAAGTTATAAAACCGGCTCGGCGGTAGGGATAAAGGACCGGGCCGATCAAATAAGTGAACAAGCTGTTGGAGCGTCCTGTGTTAAATACGTTGGAAGCCCGCAGGTAACTCACTTCGAGCGTACCGCCCAAGCGCTCCGAAGACTGCTTCGTTACGCTGCCGCATATACCCTGGAACAGAACCCGGTTGTTCGGCCCAGAAACGCGGGAAAGCGTCGAAAATCCGACTCGAGCCTCTATGGCAGGGACTAATGCTGCGGGCAAAGGAACCTGCGACGAGTGCTTGGCAGGCGCAGTTCTTACGGCAGGCAAAAGGGGCTCTGGGGAAGTTTCAGGGCCCCGCGGTGCTGGCGTGGGCAAAACATCTGGCGCGGAAGCCTCTGGAGGAGAGGCCGTTGCGGGAGGCGAAGCATCCTCAGCGCTCTGCGCGGAAGCCGGATAAGTCCCAAGCAACAGCGCTAGCAAGGGCAGAAGACCCTTGGCAAGAGCCTTCCTGGCCCCTGCCCAAAACTCTTGGCCCATGCTGCAGAACGGCGTACCCGGAATGCCTCTCACACCCATCCTCCTTGTAAGATCCGGGCACCAAAGAAGTATGCCGTGTGGGGCGCAAAAAGCAATCAGGTCATGTCCTTATGAAGGAAGCGGGAAAACCCTGAAGCCGCTTGCGGCTACCATGCCTCGCTGCGTCCGTAGCCAAACATGAAGGACCTTACGAACTCGGTTTGGATCAGGCCAAAGGACTCCTCTTCCTGTTCTTGCTGTTCTCGGGCTTGCTTTCAGCGACGCTGTTAATCTTCGAGCGCCCGACGCTCCGCATCACCGCTTTGCTCCTCGTTGCGCGGTGATCCTTCTGCCGCTTCTACGATTTTGCGTTCTACGTTTTGGAACGCTACGTAGACCCCACGTACCGTTTTTCCGGGCTTTCGCGCTGGCGCGATACTGGTTGCATCACACGCGCCGCAATTCGTCGAGGGGACCAAGCTGGCTCCTCCTGCCCAACGCGGCCGCGTTGTAGAATACCTTGCGTGAGGGCGCGATGATGCATAGGTATGCCAAAACCCTGAAGCAACAGCCAGGCAAGCTTCGTTGTGTTTCGCTGGCACTCTTTTTCTTTCTTGTTCCTTCTTACTCCGCGGCGCGGCCGCAATCGGTTGCGCAAGATTCTGCTGACCAGGCGGCCGTCGAGCGCGGGCGAAAGCAGTTCGGACAATCCTGTGGATTCTGCCATGGCCCCGACGCCACTGGTGCCCGCGGTCCGGATCTTGTCCGCTCGCCCCTGGTTGCCCATGACGTCAAAGGTGACCAGATCGGCGAAGTCATTCGTCGCGGCCGTCCGGATAAGGGCATGCCTCCTCTCGCAAACATGACCGATGAACAAGTGGCCGACATCGCCGCGTTTCTGCACGAGCGCGCCAAAGAATCGTTGGAATCCGCCAGTGTTCCAAAATCCTATCCCGTCGAAAAACTCCTTACCGGCAACGCTGACGCCGGCAACGCCTTCTTCAACGGCGCTGGCGGCTGCAAGAATTGCCATTCGCCTACCGGCGACCTAGCGGGCATCGCTACGAAATATTCTCCCATTGAACTCGAAGCGCGCATGCTTTATCCGGGCCGTAGCCACAGTCCAAGCGACACCAGAGCGCACGCTACCGCGGCGGTCACGCTTCCTTCGGGCGAGCAAGTCAAAGGTCCGCTCGTGCATGCCGACGATTTCATCGTGGGTCTGCGCGATGCGTCGGGCTGGTATCGTTCCTTCTCGCGCGACCATGTGAAGGTCGAAGTACAGGATCCACTCGCAGCCCATCGCGAGTTGCTCGATAAGCTCACGCAAGCCGACCTTCATAATCTTTTTGCCTATCTGCAAACTCTGAAATAGGCGAACCCAAACACAAATCAGAAAAACAGGAGCCGCAATGCTTTCTCATCGTTCTCGAAGGACCGATGGCCCTCTCGACCTCAGGAATCGCCCCGCCGAACGCATGGATCTCTCTGTCTCTGCGTCGCTGCGTTTCAATTCCTTTTTAAACGTCGCGAGTGCCCACTTCAATCTGCACGCAGCTCGAGCTGCAATCCTTCTGCTGTTTGTTGCTCTCTTCTTGTGCCCGCCCTTCGTTGCCGCGCAAGGGCTCGACCCTGCCGCTCTGCTCAAGCCCGCCACGGACACCTGGCCCACCTACAACGGCGACTATTCCGGCAGGCGTTTCAGCCCGCTCGACCAGATCAATGCCACAAACATCCATTCGCTCACGCTCGCCTGGATTTTTTCGGCGCACCAAGAGCTCAAGTCTACTCCTCTCGAAGTCAACGGCATTCTCTACTTCACCGCCCCCGACAACGTTTGGGCCGTGGACGCCCGCTACGGCCGCGAAATCTGGCATTACCACCGTGCTTCCGAAGGCGACCACATCGGCCATCGCGGCGTGGGCATGTATAAGAACTGGCTGTACTTCACCACGCCCGACGCACACTTGATCTGTCTCGACGCCAAGGATGGCACCGTCCGCTGGAACGTCGAACTCGCCGATCCCAAGCTCGGTTACTTCGCCACGATGGCCCCGCTGGTGATCCGCGATCATGTGATCGCGGGGATTTCCGGCGACGTTACCGATGTTCGGGGCTACCTCGAATCTCTGGATCCCGGGACGGGAGCCATCCAATGGCGCTGGTACACCGAGCCTGACCCGGGTCAGCCCGGCTCCGAAACCTGGCCCAAAGACACTGACGCGCTCCTGCACGGCGGCGGCATGACTTGGATGACCGGCACCTACGACCCCGCACTGAACCTTCTTTACTGGGGCACGGGCAATCCCAACCCCGTGCTCGTGGGCGATGAGCGCCCCGGCGACAATCTTTACACCTGCTCCATTGTGGCTCTCAATCCGGACACCGGGAAACTCGTCTGGTATTTTCAGACTTCTCCGCACGATGTGCACGATTGGGACGCAGTCGAGACGCCTGTTCTGTTCGACGCGGAGTTCAAAGGCAAGCCGCGCAAGTTGCTCGCGCAAGCCAGCCGCAATTCCTTTTTCTTTGTGCTCGACCGCACCAACGGCCAGCACCTGGTGACCGCGCCATTCATTGACCAAACCTGGGCTTCCGGTGTGGACTCGCGCGGCCGCCCCATCGCCAAGCCCGATGCGGCTCCCAGCCCGGACGGCGCGCTCGTCGAACCGAGTTCCGATGGCGGCACCAACTGGATGGCGCCGAGCTTTGACCCGCAAACAAGTCTGTTTTACGTCAATGCCCGCCGGATCTTCAGCATTTTTTACCGCACCACCGAGGGCAAGGCCGAAGGCTGGGGCGGCCGCGACCGCAATCTATGGGCAAAGTCGACTCTGCGCGCGCTCGACTACCGTACCGGCAAAGTCGTCTGGAATCACGAACTCGGTAATGGCGGAACGATCGCGGGGATTCTGACCACCGCCGGCCATTTGCTTTTCACCGCCGACAATTCCGGCAATCTGCTCGCTCTGGCTCCAGCCACGGGCAAAACGCTCTGGCACCTCAACATGGGCGGAGAACTCGTTGCTTCCCCTATGACTTACCAACTCGACGGACGGCAATACCTCATCATCCCCGTCCAGGACATTCTTTACGCCTTCGCGGTTCCCGTGCAGGCTGCAAAGGCGCCGCGCTCTGGTCGCTAACGATCCATCGTCAGCGTTAGTAGGGGCAGGACATGTCGTGCCCTTTCGCTAGTGGCCGGTCTTCAGACCGGTTGATTTGTGCTTGCAGCACCGAGCATTCCTGCAGCGCTCCCGGCTCGCTGCCGTGCGGTCTCCAGGCGAACTCGCCCAGTGCTACACTTTGCCCATGGTTGCGAGTCCTCCCGTGACGCCTCATTCGTAGCGCAAGGCTTCCATGGGGTCAATGGAAAAGGCGCGGCGCGCGGGGACAAGCGCAGCCAACGCAGCGATAAGAATCAGCAATACTGTCGCAGCGATAAACAGAACTGGGCTTTGCGCACTGCCTTCGGCCCAGTGCGCGAAGACTTTGCTCAAGGCAAGACTCAGGATAACGCCTACTGCAAGCCCTCCCAGGACGCTCCCGAGCGTCGAGGCAAAGACCAACTGCAGGACTTGCACACCATTCGCTCCTAGCGCCATGCGTATCCCAAACTCGTTGGTTCGTTGCGCCACGGTGTAGGAGACCACGCTGAATAGCCCCGTAGCAGCAAGCGCCAGAGCCAGAATCGAGAACGCCCCGAACGTCCCAGACACCAGCCGGCCATACGAATACTCGGGCATGCGCTCGATCCACTGCTGGAGGCTGCGAGCGCCACGCACTACCTGCTGGTCCGGATCGACGCTTTTGACCGCGGCGCGCACGCTGTTCAGCGCTGCCAGCGGCGCAGCATTCGTGCGCACAAGAATCTGAGTGTACACACGCATCAAAACGGAAAACGGTATGAAAACCGCTGGCTTGACCGGATTGCGCAATCCATCGTCCCGTGCATCTGCGGCTACCGCGATGACTTGCATCCAGTTATTGCTCTCCGGCACGGCCTGGTTGTACGGCGGCTCGCCTTTCAAATCCGGGAAGCGCAACTGCTTGCCGATGGGGTTGTCCTGTGGCCAGAACTGCCGCGCGAAAGTTTGATTGACGACGCACAGACGTGCGCCGCGCATCAACTCAGGGTGCTCCCACAGCCGGCCCGCCAGCAGCGGAACATGCAAGACCGAAAAATATTCTGAGTCCACGTAATTCAGGCGCGCTCTCTGGTGTTGGTCACTGGGCT